>Ga0207702_10000050_pt1 | contig 140110 bp, 114 predicted proteins | sample KBSCornC62_FD_184302 | JGI IMG/M metagenome (GOLD analysis project Ga0207702, IMG submission 184302) | Corn rhizosphere microbial communities from Kellogg Biological Station, Michigan, USA - KBS Corn C6-2 (SPAdes) (version 2) | ecosystem: Host-associated > Plants > Roots > Rhizosphere > Soil ...
CATAAATCGCCTCCGCGAGATACGCGTTTCCGATCAGGTGCTTGCTGCTGAAGAGCTCGCTCGCGAAGTAAACCGTGTAGCTCTTCTCTTTCTTTTTCATGGGGTACTTAGAGGTAGAAAGCGCGCACATGCGGTACAATCGCAAACTCCGTGTCTTATTTTTCCGCTATGATTCGGAGGTAGCCGCATTCGTAAGGATGCGGGCATTGCCCATCGCAAAGTGCAGGGCCCGCGTTCTTACGAACGCGGCCCCGAAATTTCGCTAGGACGTGGGTGTTAACTTCAACGTATGCGCCGTCGCTCCAGGCAAGAAAGGCGTTGGGAGACCTTTCACCCACGCTTCGTGACCGGCCTGGAAAAAAGGTGACAGAGGATGACCGCTCTCTCCCCCCGGCATTTCAAAAATGCCTTCGTCCTCTCGGCCGGGCGACACCACGAAACGCTCCGATGCGCCGTCGTCCGGCGCCTGCACCCGGGGCGTATCGTAATCGCCGGACAATTCATCTTCCGGTACTCTCAACCAGATGGCTGCTACCCGAGAGAGCTTGGCCAACGGGTGCTCGATGTGCGCGCGATTCCGTTTGCCCCAGGTGGCTTGATCGAGCGAAAGGCCGTCGCGTTCCGTTTCACGGATTACGCTATCCGCCGCCGCCAAGAGCAGATCGTTCCAGGTGTTGAAATAGGGGTTGAGCAAATGCGGAGGCTGCTTGTTGAGCATGTCCCACAATGGCTCCTCGATGTGAAAACGTCGGTAACTGAAATCCGGATACACCTCCACGCAGCGCGCGAAAATGGGCGTGTAAACACTGGTCGCGACGTATTGGCGGAAGCGTCGCACCAAGCGGTAGCTGACCGAATCGGCATCGGCTCGACCTGACCAGGGGAGCAAGGCCTTGCGCAATTTGGCGCGCTCCGATTTCTGCGCGATCGCGCCGTCGGTCAGAATTTGCGTCAGCAGGGTGTGCCACCGATCGAGGTAAGGAGCTCCGGTATCGAGTTGAATTTTCAACAAGTCCGCCGGCGAGGCCTTTTGCAGCGGAGTGAGTAAATCACGGATTTCCGCGGCGCGCTGGGGGCGTTCATAACCGCCATCGCCCAGCTTGAGCAACGCCTCGCTGTCCAAGACGCGATTGTTTGCGGTCCAAATCTGCCCCGCTTGCGGCGCGATCACGGTGGGAACTTCGTCGGCGTTTAAATAACCATCCCAGCGGCGGTCGCCGAAGGTCCAAGAAACGGGAAGGCGTCCGTCAAACCCAATCCGACGCGGCAATCGGCCCGCGATTGTCCAACCGATTTTGCCGGAACGATCGGACACGACCAAATTCTGGGCGGGGATGCCGCAGCGATGCGCCACTGCGATCGCCTCCTCCACGGTCGACGCATTTTCCAAGTCGTAGATATCGAAATTCGCCGCTGCGGGATCGTCCATCGTCCACTTCATTGCGATCGAGCGATTCTGCGCATCGTGCCCGACGATCGGTCCGAATTCAGTCCACGGGACATCGATCGAAACGGGGTCGCCGCCCTTCACCGCGATAACGTGATGTCGCTTTTCAATCGGAACCAAATCGTGACCACGAATGTACATACTCGGATCCACCGTCGACAGGTCGAGAGTGACGATATCGCTGACGTCGACATCGGAATTCGTAAATCCCCACGCAATGCGGCCGTTGCTGCCGGCGACCATAAAAGGCGTCCCGGGCAGCGTCACACCCGTCACGCGTAGTGCTTGGCCCGATACAGCGTCGGTCGTCTGCCACGAAGCGCGGTACCAGGTGTTCGGCAAACGAAGCGCAAGGTGCATGTCGTTCGCCAACAGCGCGGCTCCCGATGCCGTGCGGGTGCCGGCAAGAGCAAAGGCATTCGAGCCAAGCAATACGGAATCGTCATGGGCACGCTCGACCATCGCCTCGTCGGTTGCGGAACCGGCCTGTTGGCGCACGTCGATCATCGATGCCGACGGAATCGGTGAAATCGGCGCGACGGACCCGTCGAGGGCGGCATCAGCCGGCCCGATTAGCGGCGCAAAGTACGCCACCGCAGGGCGGCCCAGCACGTCGCGCACACATGCGAGAGATTGCTCGTAATTGTTTCGGCTATCCTGGAGATCGAGCGTCATCGCATAAATCATCAACACCGAATCTTCCGGTTTCCACGGTTCGGGTTTGGTGCGAAGGACAAGATATTCAAACGGAGCCGCGCGGAGTTGGTTCAGCCCTGTATTCACCCCTTGGGCATAAGCCTCGAGCAAGGCGCGTTGCGTCGCTGGAAGGTGCGCGAGGGCTTTCTCCGCCAACGAGCGAAAATCGTGCATGCGGGCTTTGCGATCAGCCCCGATGGTGGCCTTGCCGATCAAGGCCGAGAGTTCGCCCGCGGCGTGGCGACGCGCCAGATCCATTTGAAAGAAGCGATCCTGAGCATGCAAAAAACCAAGCGCGCGCGCGACATCGAGACGGTTAACTGCATGAATTGTCGGCACCCCCTGAGCATCACGCTCCACCGTGACGGCGCCAGACAGCCCCGAAATACTCGTCGTTCCGTCGAGCAGCGGCAGGCTGGCGCGCATCCGAGAGTAGAACCAAGCGATGCCCAGCGCCGCCAGGAGTATCAGGATGGTCAATACGCTGAAAAGGGTGCGGAGACGTTTGCCGAGTTGATTGGCCATGACGCAACGAAAGAGAAAGCCTGAAGGGCTGAAAGGCTAAACAAACAAGGCTGGCCGTCGAAGTCAGCCGAAGGCGGAGCGGGCGGATGGTTATCGGCAACTTTGGCGGACGAGTATCCCACAGGATTGCGTTCCTGCGGACGCCACGATGCGTCGGGCGCTGCGAATTCAGACTTTCAGCCCTCAGCCTTCAGCCTTTTCTTTCCCCGTGTTTCCACGATCATTTATAACGCATGTCACCACTCGCTACCGGCTACCACCAACGCGCCAACGAACTTCTCGCCACCGCTTGGACGACCAACGCACCTGTGATCGAGAAGCTCACTCCCGTCATCGGCCAGAGTGTCGCGAACGGCGGCGTCATCCACACCTTCGGCAGTGGTCACAGTGAATTGATTTCTCGCGAGATTATCGGTCGCGCCGGCGGGCTGGTCTGCGTCAGCGGGATTCAAGATCCGACGAACGGTTTCATCGAAAACCTCGTGGGCTACGGCTCCAAACTCGTCGAACGTTACGATCGCCAGCATGGTCTTCTCGCCGGCGAAATTTTGATCGCGATTTCCAATTCCGGCAAAAATGCCTCGCCGATCGAAGTCGCGCTCTACGGCAAACAAAAGGGCATGGTCGTGGTCACGCTCTCCTGTCTCGCCATGTCCAAAACCGTCTCCTCCCAACATCCCAGTGGCAAACGTCTCTTCGAGTGCGGGGATCATGTGTTGGACAACGGTGGTGTGACCGGCGACGCGATCGTCGAAGTGAAAAACGGCGCGATGGCCGGTCCGACCTCCACGCTGATCGGTTGCTCCGTGCTCAACTGGCTCATGCTCTCGACGATCGAGTGGCTGCGCGATCACGGTTATCCTCTTCCGTTGCTCCGCAGCCAAAACATTCCCGGAGCCATCGAGTTCAACCGCGCACTTGGCAAAAAATACCACGGTCGCCTCAGCCGTCAGCTCGCTTGAGTTCGTTTTTCGGCGAGAATGATCTAGCCCGTCGCTGCCCATGCCGTTTCCTCTGACTGAAATTCTAGAGGTCCGGACCTGGCGCGCGCGACAGCAGGCGCACGAGATGCGCGTGCGTGCATGGACGGACGCACACCAAGCGCGCTCCGCGCGTGGAGAAAAACATCCGGTCTACGATTTTCTTTTCGAATACTATGCCTTTCGCCCGAGTTGGCTGCGGCGCTGGCACCCCGGTTTAGGCGTCGGCCTCCGAGGCGAAGAAGCGAAATCGTTTTTGCAATGGTCCGAGTATGAAACGCGCGTCCTCGCCTCACCCAGTCCACCGCGAACTCCGATGGGACCGACTGAATCGAGTGACGCGAGCGATGGGATCATCACCGTCGATCCGTCACGCTGGCCGACGCATCGTCGCGCCACCGTGACTTGGCTGCGCTCGCTCCTCGAGACCATGCAAATGCGCCCTGCATTTTTCGGGTGCTTTGGTCTGCATGAGTGGGCGATGGTGTATCAACAAAAGCACGACGATCTCCGACATGCGCGCTGGCCGCTCCGTTTTTCACCGGAAGAAATCGCGCGCATCGTCGAAACCCAGCCGCTGACCTGCACACACTACGACGCTTTTCGTTTTTTCACTCCCCCAGCGCGCCCGCGCAACCGCATCGCACTCACACGCGAAGCGTCGCCCGAACACGAGCAACGGGGTTGCCTGCACGCGAACATGGATCTCTACAAATGGGCCTTCAAACTGGCGCCCTTCACTTCGAGTGAACTGATCGCCGACGCACTCGCTCTCGCCTACGACATTCGCACGGTCGACATGCGCGCAAGCCCCTACGATTTTCGCGAACTCGGTTTTCCTCCGATCCCGATCGAGACGACCGCTGGTCGCGCCGAATACGAAACGGCCCAGCGCGATTTTTCACGGCGAGGCGAACCGCTGCGCGAACGCTTGCTCGAAACCTGCCGTTCATTGCTCGCGGCTTGGGAAATGCCTGTTGGCTCCCTTGAGTCCTCGATAGGACCGTAACCGGAGAGCGGACATCTTTGTCCGTCCGGGAATCACGCCTCACCGGACCTCGAACGAAATCCCTTTGAGCGGGAAAATCGGCCGGCCCAATCGCTTCGAACTGATCTTTTCGAGCTGTAAACTGACAAAAGGATTATGCGTCACGAAGCGGAGAAAATCCGCCTTGCTGATCATCAAGCAGCGTGAGGGCTGGCGCGAAACGATGTCCATCATCGCCGAGCTGTTCTGCAGAATACTGACCTCGCCAAAGTAAGCTCCCGGACGCAGCCGCGCACGCAGGCGATTGCCCCGCTTTACCGCAACCTGGCCATCGTAAACGACGTAAAACTGCTGCGTGTCCTGCTGTTGAGAGACGATGACTTGGTTTTCGTTGAAGGTCACGACGGAGGCGAGGTTCGCGAAACGCGCGATCGCCTGCGGATGCCAGTTCTGACAAAACGAAATGCCGCGCAAGAAAGGCACCTTCAACGCCAAGTCGGACACGACTTGACGGCCGAGGACGTTCAACACCAGTTGCTGAAATTTCTGCGCAGGGATCATCATCGCGACCACAGGCGTGCGAGCTCGCACTCGCTCTTCCGGGCGCTCGGGATCAAAGAAAGCCTGCACTCCAAAAATATCGCCCTCGAGTAATGTCATCGCGCGCTCACGTCGGCCCGCGACGTTCTGCCGATACAAATCCGCCTGACCGGAGATGATGACGCCGACCTCATTAACCGGATCGGTAAAGTCGCGCAGCATACTGCGGCTCTTGAACACGCGGATGGCGCTGCCTTCACGGATCGCACCGCGTTCCGCTACCGACAGACGGCGGAACAACAGCGAGTCGCTCAATGCGCGCGAGATTTGCTCTTCGCCCGGAGGTTTGGCCGCGCTCACGCGCCAGCGTTTCCAGTTGCGGCGCATCTTTCGCAAGGTGGTCAGATTGCGTATCCAAAACCACCGTACAAAGGGCACGCCGAAATAGGCGATCACGATCGCGCCGGCCAAAATCCCGAAAACTTCCCCGACCTCTTTCCAGTAGGACTTGTTTTCCAAAAGGTCTTGGAGGTTTTGATTCGCCGCTCGCAGAGCGATGAAAATCACCAAGCACACCCAAATGGCGCCCCAAGCCAACCGCGTCGCCAGATAGCCAAACGACAGCCGCGACAAACCGATCTGCAGACGGATCCGCCAACGTTTGTTGAGGGTGAAAAGAAAATTCTTCTGTGTATCCAGAATCAAACCACGACACACCGTCGAAATCAGTTCCACGATACATCCCCCGGCAAATGGGCGAAGCATGACGATGAGCCCGAAAACATGGGTCAGGCCCCAAGCCGGCTTCAGGTACCAGAGCGCCGCCGCGGTCGCGATGACGGGAAAAAGCCGCGCGCACCAGATGCCCGCCTGCGTCAGACGTGAGGTCACACAGGCGTCGGAAAGGTTGACGCCGAAATACGGGACCGGCCGGAACAAACGGAACTTCGGTTCGTAAACGTCGCCGCCGCCACCTTTCAAGACGCACGCCGCCAATGCTTGGCCGAGGCTCAGCCCAGCGCCGAGCAAGACCCAGCCGGCAATCAAGCCCTCGGCCGCGTGCGAAAGCGTCCAGCTCGGGACCGGAAAAGGACGCGTCGCCAACAGATACACCGCCGCGATCATCGAGATCGCGGTTAACAAAATCGGAATAATCGGCGGCAGAGAAAACCACCAACGCCGCGCGACCGCTTTCGATTCAGGGTGACGCGACACCTGCAAGATCCCCTGGCGATGGGCCTTCAGGACGAGCTCGTAGAATTCGCGCAGCGGCAGACAGCCGCGATTCAAGATCACCGTCCGAAGCACATCGGGCACGGTCGCGGGTTGAGAAAAATTCCGCAGGAGATTCCACTGATCGACCGAGACGGTCAGATACTTTCGCTCGGGGATGTTTTTGACGACAAAAACTTCGCCGGGTGTATCCGACTTCTGGATATCAGGGCTCAGCCGCAGGGGTTGAACGGTGAGAACGAGCTGCTCGTCCATAGCTTGGGGTGGCTCCATCTGAACGACGCGGATGCTCGGACGAAAGCCGAAAACGCGCGGAGTTGCAGATTCAAGTACCGACGCCCGGCTGAGCGGCTGGCCCAATCAGGTCCGCTACCGCCGACTCGAGGTCCTGCAGTCGGTACGGTTTCATGAGGTAGCGAAGGCGCGAGTTGCCTTCCGCCCAGAGGTCTTCTTCGAGCATATGACCGCTCAAAAGCAAAATCGGGAGTTCAGGATCTTCCTTGTGGAGATGAGTCGCCAGACCCAGTCCATCCAAACGCGGCATCAGCACGTCGGTCACGACGAGACCGATCTGTTCGTGTTCCGCGCGAAAAAGTTCAATCGCCTTCTGGCCGTCTTCCGCCTCGATCATCTTGTAACCGGCCTGTTCGAGACAGACGCGCGCCAACTTGCGCACTTCCGGCTCATCATCGACGAACAAAATCGTGCCAGGGGCATAGCCCTGCTGACCTGGTTGAGCACGGCCGGCCGTAGAGGAACCGAAAAGCTTTCTGATGACTGAGATCATGATAGGTGCAGTCACGGCGAAAGGGACCTACCGCGACTTATTGCCTTAAGCGGCACGGCCTGCGCCGCCCGCCCGGGTTTGAAGAATCTTTTACGCCCCGGGCGGGCGGCTAATGGAGAGTGAAGAATGATGAATGCAGAATGGGCTATTCACGCGCGGGGCTGGCACCGTACTGGCCGATAGCTTGACCGAGCCGGCCTTCAAAGGTATCTCTATTATTCAGTGTGGTCCGCCTCCCCGCAAGCGACCTCCGTCATTCTGCACTCTTCACTCATCATTCTTCACTCGGCGCGGGCTCACTGCGCCGCCGGGCCGGGTTTGAAGAATCTTTTGCGCCCCGAGTAGGCGGCTAATGGAGAGTGAAGAATGATGAATGCAGAATGGGCTATTCGTGGGCTGGGGTGGGACCGTACTGGCGGATAGCTTGACCAAGCGGGGGCCTTCAACGGTGTCTCTGTTATTCAGCGTAGCCCGGCCTCTCCGCCAGCAACTTCTCCGTCATTCTGCACTCTTCATTCTTCACTCTTCACTCTTCATTCTTCACTCGGCGCGGTTTCACCGCGCCGCCTCACCCTCCAATGTAACTCATCTCGATTTTCTCGCGGACTTCTCCTCGGGCAGCGCGTTCGCTGCGCTCATCTGAGTATCGATCGGTTCGACGCGTCCAAATCTGGCGAATATGTTCAACCAGATCCGAGTCCGAAGCTCCCTTCCGAACGATCGAACGTAAATCCCAACCGAGCGAAGCGAAGAGGCAGGTGAATAATTTTCCGTCCGCGGACAAACGAGCCCGGTTGCAGTCCCGGCAAAACGGTTCGGTCACTGAACTGATCACGCCGATCTCACCGCGGCCATCCAAGTAACGGTACCGCGTCGCGACCTCCCCTCGATAATTTGGGCCGGCCTCCGCCATCGGCCACAGCGCATGGATGCGATTGACCAGTTCTCGCGCCGGCACGACGTGCTCGCGCTGCCATGCATTATGGTTGCCGACGTCCATGAACTCGATGAACCGAAGTGTGAGATTCTGCTCACGCGCCCACTCGGCCATGCGCTCGATCTCCGTCTCATTCACGCCGCGCTGTACGACCATGTTCAACTTCACCGGTAGGTCGACGGCGACCGCGGCGCGAATCCCGTCGAGCACGCGTTGCACATCGAGGTTGCGTCCGCTCATCCGCGCGAAAATCGCCGGATCGATCGCGTCCAAGGACACGTTGAGGCGATCCAATCCCGCTTCTTTCAACTCCTTCGCCCGCGCCGCGAGGAGCCAACCGTTCGTCGTCAACGCCACTTCGCGAATTCCGAGGTCTCGTTTCGCCGAACGAATCAGCTCCGGCACATCCCGACGCAACAACGGCTCACCGCCCGTGAGTCGAAGCTTCTCCGTCCCGAGCGCGACGAACGCGCGCACGATGCGCACAAGTTCTGACGTCGAAAGCATCTGTTCCGCCGGTAAAAAGGCATAGTCAGCGCCAAAAATTTCCGCCGGCATGCAGTAGCTGCAGCGAAAGTTGCACCGGTCGGTTAACGACACGCGCAGATCACGCAAAGGCCGGGAGAATGAATCACGAACGTCGGACACAGGCATAAGACAACGCGAGCCGCGCCGTTTTTCCAATCTTTCCGCGCGATTCCACCGGCAGCCGCTTCGGCGTCATGCGAATACACCAACAAGCCATTGCCGAAACACCCGACTCCGACTTGGAGTGCGGCGACTCGTCGCCGCCTTGGACGGGCGGATTCATCCGCCCGCATTAAGTACGCTTCTCAAAGCGAGTTCGCCGAAGGCGACATGAATTTCGCGTTTGAAGGCGCCGAACGAGCCGCCGCGCTCCACGTCGGAACGTCACCAACAAAGAGAATCGATGCGATAAATCAGCCGCTCCAAACGGTAACCCTGCCAGCTCTCGCCAACGATCTCCCTTCGCTCCTCAGCCTTTGCTTGCCCTTATGCTCAGCGGCCCCAACAACGTTCGCGCTCACGATGCTCGCGTACGAATGCCCAAGTTGCGGGGCGCCCGTCTCTTTCGCCTCCGCTGCGACCGTCTTCGCCGTTTGCCCACACTGCCGATCGATGGTGGTGCGAACGGATAAAAAAATTGAAGCCATCGGTGTCATCGCCGATCTGCTGCCGGACGTGAGTCCGCTGCAAATCGGCAGTCGCGGGCGCTGGCGGGACCACGAGTTCACCCTCCTTGGCCGAATCCGACTGGCGTGGGCCGAGGGCAGTTGGACGGAATGGTTTTTCGAGTGGGGCAACGGCCAGCATGGCTGGCTCGGCGAAGCCCAAGGGTCTTTCACGATCAGCTTTCCAACCGAAGCCGCCGCCCCGCGTCTGAACCCTCGTTCTCTCGCGGCGGGCACCGACATCACGCTCGCGGGCGAAACGTGGCGCGTCATGGATGGCAAAGACGTGCGTGTCATCGCGGCGCAAGGCGAGTTGCCCTTCGTGCCGAAACCAAAGGTCGAACGCTTCAGTCTCGACTTGGCAGGGCCGAAAAATCGTTTCGCCACCATCGAAGTGGAGGACGGGATAACATGTTTGTTCACCGGCGAGTCGCTGACGTTCAACGAACTCTCCTTTTCCAACCTCCGCGATGTTCCAGGGTGGTCGAACAGCGCCGCGCCACAGGCTGCCCGCACCGACTCCCGCACCGTTCGCTGTCCGCACTGCGCCGCGGCCGTCGTGCTCCGAGCCAGCGGGCAGACACTTGCGGTGACCTGCGGTTCGTGTGGCACGCTGCTCGATCCGTCAACTGAAGACGTGGCTGTCATACAGCGCGCCGATGCCGCACAAAAGGAAGTCGCGGCCGTGCTGCCTCTCGGCGCGCGCGGACAGCTCGACGGCACCGTTTACGAAATCATCGGCTGTATGGTCCGCGCGGATACATATGCGAGTTGGTCCGAGTACTTGCTCTTCAATCCGTGGCAAGGCTTTCGCTGGCTCGTGACGTATGAGGGCCATTGGAGTTTGGTGGATCGTCTTCTCTCGCCTCCGGTCGACGTCGGGCTGCGCGACGTGATCTCGAATGGTATTCGCTACCGGCTTTTCGCCCGCGGCAAAACGGAGGTCAAAGCCGTGCTCGGTGAGTTTTATTGGCGGGTGCAACGCGGCGAACTTTCCGAAGCCGAAGACTACATTGCTCCGCCGAGAATTCTTTCTCGCGAAAAGTATCCCGCCTTCGCCGAGGAAACGTGGTCCACGGGGAAATATGTTTCGCCCGACGAAATCCGGACCGCCTTCGCCCTGCCCGAAAAGCTTGCGCGGCCAATGGGTATTTATCTCAACCAGCCTAATCCCTATAAGGAAAAATGGCAGCGTGTTCGCGCCGGGACCGGCGTCGCCCTCCTCGTACTCTGCGGACTCCAAAGCTATTTCCTCCTCGCTCATCCGAGCAAGTTGCAGGTGAGCCAAACCGTGAACGTCACGCCGCCCTCCTCTTCGACACCGCGCTGGCCAGCGGGGCGACTCTTATCCACGGCGACGAGCCCGACTCCGCTTCAAAGCCCCAACCCGAGTCGCCCGCAAAGCACCGCAAGTCCCACCGGCGTCGCCCCGGCAACGACGACTCCGGCGGCCTCTTCCGATTTCGACACCCAGGCCTTCACCTTGACGGGTGGCCCGCAACCGGTGGACGTGACATTTTACGCGCCTTTGCAGAATACTTGGATCGATGTCGACCTGCAGTTGGTCAACGCGGGTAACGGCGAGGCGCGGCCCGAGCAAACGGAACTGTCCTACTATTATGGATACGACTCGGATGGATCGTGGTCCGAAGGCTCGCGCACCCGCACCGTTCGCTACGCGAGTGTGGCGCCTGGCACCTACTTTCTCCGCGTCGAACCGGAATCAGACGTCCAAGCGCCCATCCTTCCGCTCACCGTCGAGGTCCACAGCGGCGGCCTTTTTTGGTCCAACTTCTTCGTGAGCTTGGTGATCCTTCTGCTTTATCCTGCCTGGATTCTCTACCGCCGTCACGCCTTCGAACAGGAGCGCTGGGGGGATAGCGATTTCAGCCCAACCATTAACTCCGGTGACGATTGATGAAAGCCCTGCTGCGCTCTCCGCTCTATTTGTTCTTTGTGCTCGCCGCCTGTGCCTACCTGGGAGCAGCCAATCTCCAGGGTTGGTCGCTTCTCGCGGCGCTCGTGTTTTCGGGTCGAAGCTCTTCCGGCACGCATGGCGCTCCCATCCGCCACAAGTAATTTTATGAACTGGTCCAACCTCCTGTCGACGGGCGTGTACGCGCTCTCTGGCCTCCTGATCTTCTGCGTGGCGTTTTGGATCATCGACTTGATTACGCCTTACCATCTCTGGAAAGAATTGGTCGAAAAACGAAACACGGCGCTCGGGTTCGTTGTGGGCATGGTGGCGCTCGGTCTCTGCATCATCGTCGCCGCGGCGATCCACGGATAACTCGCATGTCGGATCGTCGGGTTAAACTTCTCCTACTCGGCTCTGTCTTCGCGGTCGCCACCTGCGGGTTGATCTACGAATTGATCTGCGGGACGCTCGCGAGCTACCTGCTCGGCGACTCGGTTACGCAATTCTCGACCGTCATCGGCGTGTACCTCTTCGCTATGGGCATCGGGTCTTACTTGTCGCGCTTCGTGCAGCGCGATGTAGTGGTCTTGTTCATACGCCTGGAATACCTGATCGGTCTCGTCGGCGGCAGCGCCGCCGCGGCGCTCTTTTTGCTGTTTGCCGAAGTGAGTTCATTCCGCGTCGTCCTTTACGCGTTGATCGTCGTGATCGGTACGATGGTCGGATTGGAGATTCCGCTGATGCTGCGCATCCTGCGCGAGCGTCTCGAATTCAAGGATCTCATTTCAAAGGTTTTCACCTTTGATTACATCGGGGCGCTCGCCGCATCGCTCTTGTTTCCGCTTCTATTGGTCCCACACCTCGGGCTCGTTCGCTCAGGCTTTCTTTTTGGCATGATTAATGTCGGCGTCGGTCTGGTTGCCGTCGAAATGCTGCGTGGCGATTTGGGTGCGGCGCGGCTTTTGCGCGTGTCGGGCTGGGCCACCCTGCTCGTGCTCGGCGTGGGCTTCGCTGGATCGGCCCGCATCATGGCTTGGTCGGAGCGAGCCAACTACGTGGATGAGATCATCTACGCGCACTCCTCGCCTTATCAACGCGTCGTGGTGACACGATCGAATGACGATCTGCGCTTGTACTTGAACAACAACCTGCAGTTCAGCTCGCGCGACGAATACCGTTACCACGAATCGCTCGTCCACGCCGGCCTTGCGCGCCTGCCGAACGCTCGACGCGTGCTGATCTTCGGCGGTGGCGATGGCCTCGCCGCCCGCGAAGTCCTGAAGTATCCACAAATTGAACACATCACGCTGGTCGATCTCGATGCCGCCGTGACGGGTTTGTTTTCCCACCAAGAAAAACTCGCCGCGCTCAACGGACACGCCCTCACCTCGCCCAAGCTTCAGTTGATCAACGCCGACGCCTTCATCTGGTTGCGATCCCAGCACGAAACCTATGATTTCATTATCGCCGACTTTCCCGATCCATCGAATTTCAGCGTGGGCAAACTTTATACGACCGCGTTCTTCGACCTCGTGCATCACGTGCTGGCGCCCGGCGGCGCGATGGTCGTGCAGTGCACCTCCCCTTACGTTGCGCGACAGGCCTTTTGGTGCGTCGACCACACCTTGCGCGCGTCCGGTTTTGTCACCGAGCCTTACCATCTCTACGTCCCGTCGTTCGGCGAATGGGGCTTCATCTTGGCATCGATGTCGCCGTTGCCACAGCAGTGGCAATTTCCCTCAGCGCTCCGTTACCTGAATCACGAGACAGCCGCCGCCCTGTTCGCTTTCCCGCCGGATATGAGTGACGTGCCGACCGACGTAAACCGGCTCAATAATCAGGCGTTGGTTCGCTACTTCGAAGAAGAGTGGGCGCACTATGTGCATTGATGGCCCTGCTTTGGTGACACCTCACTGCAGCCGCGTTCGTGTGAACACGGGCCCTACGCTCAATTTGCCCCTCGCCCGCGTTCTCACGAACGTGACTGCGGCCGGAGGAACTTCCCCATGAACCGGCGAGAATTTCTCACCCAAAGCGTGCTCGCTGCCGGGGCCCTTTGCCTGCCGGGCTGCGACCGCTTTTCGGTCGCAACCCAACGCATCCCCGGTCGGATCGCAGGCGCTTCGGCCGCGGCTGGCCATCGTCTGCGGTTCGGTCCCTTGCCCGAGCCGACTGAAGAATTAAACGTGGAAGTCGCCATCCTCGGCGGCGGCATCAGCGGCCTCTCCGCCGCACGGAAACTGACCCAGCGCGGTGTATCCGATCTTTTGTTACTGGAACTGGAAAAAGAAACCGGCGGCAATGCGCAGTCCGGTCGCAACGCGGTTTCCGCTTTTGCTTGGGGCGCGCATTACTTGCCGTTGCCAAATGAAGAAACCACCGAAGTCACATCGCTCCTCGAAGAACTCGGCTTGATCACTGGACGCGCCACCGACGGCCGTCCAATTTTTGACGAATACGCACTGTGCAGCGATCCGATGGAGCGCTTATTCGTCAACGGAGCTTGGCAAGAAGGCTTCGTGCCTCATTTGGATGTGGCAGCCGCTGATCGCGCCGAGATCGATCGCTTTCTCGACCACATGGACGGATGGCGTCGCGCGCGTGGAACCGACGGTCGGCGTGCCTTTGCCATTCCGGTCGATTTGAGTTCAACCGATGCCGCCATCCGCGCGCTCGATCGCATCACGATGGCGGAGTATTTGGCCCAGCACGGTTGGACCGCAGAGCCGCTCCGGTGGTATGTGAACTACTGCTGTCGGGACGATTACGGCGCAGGCAGTGATCAGGTTTCGGCTTGGGCTGGCATCCATTATTTTGCTTCCCGCAATGGACGCGCCGCCAATGCTCCAGGCTCATCTGTTCTCACCTGGCCCGAGGGGAATGGCTGGCTCGCGCAAAAGCTGCGTGAACCCGTCGCAGCAAAAATTCGCACGCAAACTCTGGTTTGGAAAATTGAGCCGAATGATGACGGCGTTGCCATCAACTACCTCGACCTCGCCCGCGAGACGAGCGTGCGCGTGCATGCGCGCGCAGCCGTCTGCGCGATGCCGCGCTTCGTCGCGGAGCGGTTAATCACGGGCCCTCGCGCGGATGCGGTCATGCCGGGCGCGTTGACCTATTCGCCGTGGATGGTCGCCAATCTCACGCTCGATCGCATCCCCGGCGCACCGGAATCCACGCCTGCTTGGGACAATGTATTCCGCGCCAGCCAATCGCTCGGTTACGTCGATGCAACGCACCAGAGTCTCGCGCAACGTCCGCTGCAGACCGTGCTCACTTATTACCAGCCGCTGGACGGCACACCGCCGGCGAAAGCACGAGAAATGGCGCTCACGCGCACTCATGGTGATTGGTGCCGACAGATCGTCGACGATCTCGAGACGGTTCATCCGCGTATTCATCGCAGCATTACAAATCTCGATGTGTGGCTTTGGGGTCACGCGATGATTCGACCCACGCCCCATTTCATCTGGGGCAACCGCCGCACCGCGATGCAGGCCGCAAAAGGGCGCTTGGGCTTTGCTCACTCCGACATGAGTGGACTTTCCATTTTTGAAGAAGCTTATACGCAAGGCGTGAACGCCGCCGCTTCTGTGTTAAAACAAATTCGCTCCTCATCGACATGACGATTCCCACTGCGACCTCAGAGTCCATTCCTGTCCGATCTGCTCTGGGTCAACACTCGCTCTATGATTTTCACGGCTGTCCGGCCGAAGCGCTGCGCGCAACCGAGCGGCTGCGCGCAGCCATGCTCGAAGCGGTGCGGAGCGCGGGCGGCACCATCGTCAATGACACCTTTCACACCTTCAGCCCGCACGGTGTCAGCGGGGTCATCGTCATCGCGGAGTCGCACGTCACCCTGCACACCTGGCCCGAATTCGGTTACGCCGCGGTCGACGTCTTTTCTTGCGGAGTCACGCTACGGCACGAAATCATTCGGGACCACCTCGCAAGGATTTTGGAGTCCAAGCGCGTCGAGCAGCGCGCTTTTCCGCGAGGTGCCGTTGAACGATGATCACTCCTGCCGAAGCTGAAGCGCTGGTCCAGCAATCCATCTCCACGTTGCCAGCGGAGGATTGTCCACTCGCCGCTGCGCTCGGTCGCGTCCTGCGCGCGCCCATCTTGGCGGATCGCGATCAACCTCCGTTCGATCGCGTAACGATGGATGGCTTTGCCATTCGCTCCTCGACGGATGACGGCGCGGCCAAACCTCGGCGCCTTCGCAGCATCGGCTTCCAGGCCGCCGGGATGCGCCCCCTAACGTTAACGGAAGTCGACACGTGCGTCGAAATCGCCACCGGCGCGGTCCTGCCGATCGGCGCGGACGCTGTCGTTCCTTACGAAAACGTTGAACGTAATACTGGTCCAACGACCGCACCGCCGGACCAAAAAAATACCCGAGCGACACCCGGCAATGGCGGAGACGAAATCACGATTTCCAATCCGACCGCATTTCCGAGCGGCACGTTCGTGCATCGGCGCGGCTCCGACGCCGCGGCGGGAAAATCCCTGGTCTTGGCCAACACCTGTCTCACGAGCCGAGAAATTGCTGTCGCCGCTTCATGCGGCGCCACGACGCTGCGCGTGACCCTCCAGCCGCGGATTGCCGTCATCGCCAGCGGAGACGAGCTGGCGGACGTGGACGCGGTGCATTTGGCGCCGCACCACTTGCGCCGGTCGAACGATTATGCCCTGCGCGCCGCTCTGATCGCCAACGGCTTCACCCGCGTGGATCGGCTGCACTTGAGGGATGTTCGCGAAGAAATTTTACTCTCCTTGAAGCAATGGATCAACGAATACGACGCCCTGATTTTGACGGGAGGCGTCTCAAAAGGAAAATTCGATTTTCTTCCCGGGGTATTGACCGAACTCGGCGTGAACAAAAAATTCCAAGGTGTGGCGCAACGTCCGGGGAAACCCTTTTGGTTCGGTATCAGTTCTCGCACTACACCGGTCTTCGCTCTCCCTGGAAATCCTGTCTCAACTTTCACCTGCTTCACCCGCTACGTGCTTCCCGGGCTTCGGCAGATGATCGGTCTCCCGCCTGAGCGGGCGATCTTTGCGGCGCTGACCGAGGCGGTCGCATTCAAGCATCCCTTGGCACTCCTGCTGCCCGTGCGCCTTGAAAGCGGCCCCGACGCCCGAACGCTCGCTCGGCCGGCGCACACGAATACGTCAGGCGATTTCGCTGGTCTCGTGGGCACCGAGGGCTTCCTCGAATTGCCTTCCGGTCCCGGCACTTTTCCCACTGGCCAGGTTGCGCGCTTCTACCGCTGGGCATGACGCAATGAACATCGCCCGCACGATCCGACTCCCCACTCTTCATTCTTCACTCTTCACTAGACCTAGTCACCGGAAGGTCCCTCATGCTCTCCCATCTTAACGCGCAAAATCAACCGGCCATGGTCAACGTCGGCGAAAAAGCGGTCACGCGCCGCAGCGCTCACGCCATCGCGATCGTGCATCTGCCGGCGGAACTCGCGCGCCTGATCGTCTCCGACGAAATCGTTTCCAAGAAGGGTCCGGTTTTTCAAACCGCCACACTCGCCGGAATCATGGGCGCAAAAAAAACCAGCGAGCTGATTCCACTCTGTCATCCGCTCGCGATCGAGGATTGCCAGATCGAAATCAAAGCCCAACCGCTCCGGCCTGACGGCACCGCCGACGTCGAGGTGCACTGCCGCGTCACGTTGCACGGCAAAACCGGCGTGGAAATGGAAGCTCTGACCGGCGCGAGCGTCGCCGCGCTCACCCTCTACGACATGGGCAAAGGCGTGTCGCACGACATCGTTATTCGCGAGCTGAAGCTTGTGGAAAAGACCGGCGGGAAGAGCGACTACCGGGCTCCTTAGCTGTGCGACGTCAGCCACCAAAATTATTTTTGTCGTGCCGCACAAATTACAAGTCACCTACTTCGCCATCTTGCGCGAGCAACGCGGTCTTTCGGTCGAGGATCTTTTCACCGACGCGGCCACGCTTCGAGCACTCTACGACGAGCTGCGCCTCAAGTATCGATTCACTCTCCCTTGCGAGCGCGTGCGCATTGCGATCGACGATGCTTTCGTTGATTGGGACCACTCGCTCCGTGATGGTCAGAAATTGGCTTTCATTCCGCCTGTCGCCGGCGGATGAGGGCGAGGTCACAAAATATTTTTAACGGGCACGATGAGTCACAAGGGTTAACCAGATGAATTTCTCCATTTCTGCTGAAGCGATCGATCCTGAGGCCTGCAAAGCTCAACTGGCCCACACGGCCGCGGGGGCCTGCGTGATTTTCGAAGGCTGGGTGCGCAATCATAACGAAGGCCAGCCTGTCACCGCGCTCGAATACGAAGTCTACCCTGCCCTCGCCGAAAAAGAGGGCGCGTTGATTTTAGCGGAGGCGCAGCAGAAATTTAAGTTGGAAACCGCCCTCGCCATCCATCGCAGCGGGCGTCTCGCCATCGGTGATCTCGCTGTATGGGTGGGGGTCGCATCCGCGCACCGGGCTGACGCGTTTGAAGCGTCGCGTTACATCATCGACGAAGTCAAAGCGCGCGTTCCGATTTGGAAAAAGGAATATTACACGAGCGGTACGAGCCAGTGGATCAATTGCGCGACACGCAATTCGGCGGAAAGCGTTTAAGTATCCGGGCGCCTTTAAATCATTCGGGCACTCGACGGCCGAGTGTCACTCCACCTCGTCCAAACCCGCCGGGGCACGAATCGGGGAATGGATGTTCAGGCGAATCGACTCCAAATTTTCACGCACGAGCGCGCCCATGGATTCGCAGCGCAAGTACTCACGGCGATCATAGTGCTCCGCCAGGCTTTCGCGCAGTTGGTAGACATGCTCCTTCACCGAAAGGGTGTCGTGCGACATCGCTTGCATCAGTAATTCGAGCCGATCCTCAATGATCGCTTTGCGCTGCAGCATCAGAACCTGTTCTTCGCGTTGATACTGGCGCGCCGTTTCTACGCGAAGGTGCTTCACGCAGAAAAGCGCGAGAGGCTGGTTCTCCTTAAAAAATTGCGGGCGGTAGAGATTAAGCCGTCCCTCGTAACTTTGCTGATCGAAATCCATCGCCCGAATCCGGATCTGCGCACCTTCGAAATCGGGCGTGATGACGACGACGAAATTGTAACTACGCATGTCGCCCAGCAGGCGCACGAAACAGCGCTCGTTGAACTTCACCAACTCCTTCGCGACCCGAATCGGTCGCAGCTCTTCACTGTGCAACCAGCGATCGATAAAAACATCGCCTGGAATCCCCGCAATATGCTCCTCGATCAGCGTGTTTCCGCAGGTGAGGTACTGCATCCGGTTCGGCGAAAGCAGATGCTCGAGTTCAAGTCCGTAAACGCGCGAGGCATCTCCTCGTTTTAAATAAAAGTAGTCCGGGTTGTCGTTGTACGCATTCACAATCCGGATACGGAAAGGCGCGGAGTTGCCGAAGGCGCAAAAATCGATGCGGTCGACATAGAGATGCTGCATGACCGACAGATCCCCATCGACGCGAAGCGCCGCATAAATCCGCTTCAAATCGTCGTGCAACGAATCCATCTCCAAACGATCGTACACCACCGTTTCCCATAAGGTCGGTCGACCGTGTTGGTCGTGCAAAGGAGCCGACTCGGTGAAGCGTCGCAGCCGCTCGTAGGTCACCGGCAGGTCACGCTCGCGTCGATACCGCTGTAAGTATGCGCGCAGGTCCTGACTGATCAGGAAACTCGGCTTTTTTTGCTGGGTGGGTCGATGGCTTTTCGCCCCGTCCGGAATCATGGCTTCAACGTGTGCGCAATTGGTTCGCACGGAAAGAGAGAATGCTGCTTCGGAAGTGGCAAAAATTGGCTAAATCACCAGTCGGACGTGATTTCGCCTCGTATTGAGCCGATGAATTTCCTCAATTCCCTCCAATGCTTCCCCTGGCGATCAGCGCATTCGAAAAAGCCGGCAAAGTCCCGTCCTCCTTCTGGCTGAAGTTGTTCTTGGTCTTTATCGGGATTTTTCTGTTTGTGATGCTTATGCGCAAGCTGCTGCAAGTGAATAAGTTCGTATTCCTCGCGGTCGGTTTGGTCGCTGTGTTTATCGTTGGTTTTAACTGGATCTACGAACGGAATGAGCCAGAGTTTTTAAGCCCCGTGGTTGATCGCATAGCTCCATTTTTCCCGTCGAAAGGCGAATACGTCATTCGACAAGCCAGCGATCCAACCGATGGCAAGTCTTCCCGTCCTAAGCACTAGGATCCGGGCTACCGGCCTTTTGCATTAGGCCGCTCGTTCGGACCGCTTAAAACTTCTCATCGTTCGAACCATTTTTTGAAGTGGTTTTTCCGGAAGGATTGTGGCTAGTTGCGGGTATCTATGCCTAAAGCCCTTTCCGACATCGGACTCATTGGCCTCGCGGTCATGGGCCAAAATCTTGCGCTAAATATCGCCGACCACGGCTTTCAGATTTCGGTGTTTAATCGCACCACCGCGACGATGGACAAATTCGCGGCGGAAAATCAGAACACGCCCGGCGGCGTCGTCGGCACCAAGACGGTGGAAGAATTCGTCAAGTCCCTCGCGAAGCCGCGCAAGATTGTGATTCTCGTGAAAGCCGGCGGACCGACGGATGCGGTGATCGACAGCCTGATTCCGTTGTTAGAAAAAGGCGATATCGTGATCGACGGCGGCAACGCGCTCTGGACGGACACGATTCGGCGCGAAAAGAATTTGAAGGAAAAAGGTCTTCGCTTCGTCGGCAGCGGCGTATCCGGCGGCGAAGAAGGCGCGCGCTTCGGCCCGTCTCTGATGCCGGGCGGTGATTTCACGTCCTGGCAGGAATTAAAACCGATTTGGGAAGCGATCGCGGCGAAGGTCGACGCCAAGACCGGCAAACCCATCCTCGGCGCAGCTCCCGGTAAACCCGTCTCTGGCGGCGTGCCGTGCACGACCTACATCGGTGAAAACGGCGCGGGGCACTACGTGAAAATGGTGCACAACGGCATCGAGTACGGCGACATGCAGATGATCTGTGAGGCCTACTCCCTGATGAAGGGTCTGCTCGGGCTGAAGCCATCCGAGATGAGCGAGATCTTCACGCAATGGAACACGGGGATTCTCGACAGCTTCTTGATCGAAATCACCGCCGACATTCTCAAGCAGAAGGATCCTGTATCCAAAAAACCATTCGTCGATGTCGTCCTCGACACCGCTGGCCAAAAGGGCACGGGCAAATGGACTTCGACCAACGCGCTCGACATGGGTGTGCCCGCGCCGACGGTGGCCGAAGCTGTTTTTGCGCGCTGCATCTCTGCGATCAAAGACGAACGCGTGGCCGCTTCGAAGATTCTCAAGGGCCCGAACAAGAAGTTCAAAGGTCCGAAGAATGCGTTGATCAAAGCGATCCACGACGCGCTTTATTGCTCGAAGATCTGCTCCTACGCACAGGGCTTCCAACTGATGCGGGAAGCGCAAAAAGAATATAAGTGGAAACTCAACTTCGGCGAAATCGCGCAGATCTGGCGCGGAGGATGTATCATTCGCGCGGCCTTCCTGCAAAAGATTACCGAAGCCTATACGCGGAATCCAGAGCTCGCGAATTTGCTGCTCGATCCGTATTTCAACAAAACCTTCAAGGAGGCGCAGGAAAACTGGCGTAAGGTCATCGCCCTCGCCGCCCAATACGGTGTCGCGGTCCCGACCTTCAGCTCAGCTCTTGCATACTACGACAGTTACCGCTCCGCGAAATTACCGGCGAACTTGCTCCAAGCTCAGCGCGATTATTTCGGCGCGCACACTTACGAGCGCATCGACCAACCGCGAGGCAAGTTCTTCCACCTCGACTGGCCCGAGAAATCCCGCCCACAGCTCGCGGTTTAATCTCTCGGCCATTCCTGGTAGCGAATAATTGGTCTGCCATTTGGAACAAGTGCCCGCGCGTCCAAATGGCACGCCTACATTCGACAAATAATACAATCGACGAACGTCGATTTTACGGGTTGGCCTATACCCTGTGTATGGACCAACCTGAGATCGGTCGTTAAAATCGAAATCTTAGCATGGTGACCCTGCACCATGCTAACATCGAAGCCGACATGGCGCGTGGTGCGACAGGAGCGTAAGAGTAATAAAGCCGCGTACCCAGGCCAGCCCTCGGTCCCGGGACCTGTCTCCGACGCCTCAAAACGGCCGACGAAGAAGCGCGCTGCGTTCAAAACCGCGTGAAGAACGCTAGTTTGCTGTCTGGCGCGCTGGACAAATATCGAAAAATCTAATTGGTAGCGAATAATTGCGCCTACAATTTGGAATAACTCCCTGCACTTCCAAATAACTCGCCTGCATTCGAGAAATAAGACAATCGAAGCTCGATTTTGACAAATGGCTATACCCAGGTATAGGCCACGTGAGATCGGGGTTAAAATCGAATTCTGAACGGAGTTAGCTCTCAGAGTCTCGAGACTGGCTGAAGATTACCGCAACGAGCCTGACGGAGGTAAACGGCGTCCCGCAATTTACCAGTCAGTTATTTAACCGGATACGCGATTACAACTAGTTAAACTTAGCCGCCAGTTCGATCACCCCTTCTATCGCAGCAAAATCAGTGATGCGTTGGACAGTCTGTGCGGCGGCAGCCAAAGCCTGTGCCTCATTAGCAAGCATCTCATTTACCTCGCTCAGCTTTTTATTTGGCGCTGGTAGCCCAAGCGTTCCATTGTTGACCACCGGAGTGGCTTGCGTGGAACGAGGCGGGCTTACGGGCCGTCGACACATCGAGCATCTCGTCCGTTTGCGAACGCCGTCTACCGCGATCTGCAGGTCAAGAAGCCAAGGAGCTTTTCACAGAAGCTACGAAGAACCATTGGGCCATCGCCGTTCTCGTTCTAAACAATATCTCATACGGCCAAGGGCAAAGGACCGAGATAGCGATCTCATGCGACGCACTCGAATTTCTCTCAAGATTCAAACACACCTTTTCAAAGCCGATAATCGCGTTTTATGGCCATCAGAGTGTGTTCCCGCCGGAATCTTATCTGAAAACCGGAGCGCAAATTTGCTTCGAATTGCCTTTCAGAATCGCCGATTTGCAAGCCGCGCTAAGGTCTCTGGGAAATCGCGAAGGCACGGATGCCCAAGAGAATTTACCAAGCCCAGATTTAAGAGTGCAAATGAACGCGCTTGAACTCCCACCGGGATTTCTCGAGTCGCTCAACAAAAAGTCGCTTCGGTAGCTCTGCGACTATTTCGAAAATGTTGGCAGTTACACGCCACAGGTAATCGACGCCGTTCGACTCGAAATCGAGTGCCGGGGGTATCCGACAGCTCAGCTCGAACAGTTCGTGGCTCGCAAACAGCAAGCTTTGAAATCGGCCTAAGCGGAACTCGCTCGCGCACCGAAGTACAGCACGCGCCTGATGGGTTGTTTCGGCACGATGCTGCTTGGACGCTGGGATGCGAAATCCGATGGGAGCTTCAAAACAACGAAATGGTTGATCATCGGCGCCCCTTTCGTGCCGATCGAAGTATATAGAATCCAAGAAACGCGCGGACAAACTCAAGTACTCGATGTGCTTCCTGTAGATTGGAGAGCCGCGCGACGTCAGTATGGGCTCACCATACTAGTTTTTGTCGCACTGTTCGCGCTCGGTTTGCTGTTGAACTCGGTTGGCATAAAGCCGTGACCAGCCGAATACCGGCTTAAGCCCAAACGCCTGCTCCACTGATTACTCGTTTCGGCAGACTTTTAGAAGCTCAACTTGTTCTTGCATTTCGCCTAATAACGACGTAACTATGCGGTAAATGGCGCGGCGCAAAAATGAACTCCCCAGCGTTGAGCTGAGGATCTCCACCACGCCTCAGATAATTGAGTTATTGCGACAATTGGTTTCCAAAGGCATTTTTGGTAAAAACGCGGCTGAAGCAGCCGAACGGCTGCTAGCTGAACGGCTTCGCTTGCTGATTGAGAATGGAACTTTACGGCTTAAGAAAACCTGAATCTACTTCACACCGTGAGAAAGAAACTGAATCACCACGTTCCTGAGACGGTCATCACACCGTCGGATTTCTTTGCGGGTTTTTTTTCAGGGCTGGCGTCGAGGATGCCCGGCCGCACGTTTCGCTGTGGTGAAAGGTTTAACGAAGCACTAAAGATAGCATACGACCGACTTGTAAACAAAACCGGAGTAAAAGCTTCATTTCTTATCCAGTTGGATCCTCTGCACGGTGACTCAAGTACGATCAATGAGGGGCTGATCGGAGCTGTCCGACGCGATATGATCAGCTTGGACAATCCAAGTTTTGAAAAATTTCGACTCAAACTCGAAGCAGATGAGGCGGAAGAAATTTTAAAGCACGTAAGAGGGGGCCACGAGCTGTATAAGCAGCTAGTGAAGGACTTTCTTAACGAATATTCCGAAGCAGGTAGTGCAGCCGCTACTGCTATCTAATGCACAGTAGACGCCGGGCTGGTTTGTCCGGACTTGCACGATGGGCGGACGCTTTTTCGAAAGCCTCCCTAGGGGGTTATTTGCGCCGCTTAGAATGCGGCTCAATCAAAGCTTCAGCTCGGGAAATCAATGATCCTGTCTGGTCAACGATTTCGCTTTCCCCATTTGAATCACTTTTTATTGATAGTCCGTTGTTTCAACGGCTACGCCGCATTCGTCAACTCGGAGTGGTCCACTGGGTATATCCGGGGGCTCTGCACACGCGTTTCGAACATTCTATTGGGACTCTCCATCAAGTACAGCAGCTGATTGACTCTATTAATCGGTCAGCTCCTGGGAGTATAAATATCGAATATACGACTCTTCTGCGATTCGCCGCATTGTGCCATGACTTAGGCCACGGGTCGACTTCGCATGTTAGCGAGAAAGCCCTTTCTCGTCGATCAGAAGTGTCTTCTATACTGCTGGAATTCGGTCAAAAAGAAAAAATTGAGCGACCGGCCCTTGCTGAAGTTGTAGCCTACTTTTTGATAGGTAGCCCGGCGTTTATACAGCTATTCCAATATGCGCGGGCCGCTTGTTCATCTATTACCCCTGGCCCGGATTCTATAGAGCAGGTAAAAAACATCGTCGTAGGGAGAATCGTCGATCCGAAAATGCCACTCCTGCAGGAGCTAATCTCCGGACCATTTGATGCAGATAAACTCGACTACATGCAGAGGGACGCCTTTATGGCTGGCGTACCGGCAATAACGGACGTGCCGCGTCTAGTCCGTAAAGTGAGGGCTGTAGCAGTTTCAGAAGCACAGCTCCCAAAAAGATTCACCACGACTATAGAAAGTACTTCAGGAACTTATACTTTATTTGGATTGGCTCAGTCTGGTGCGCGCACTTTGGACGAACTTCTTATCGCACGCGTCATGCTCTTCGATAAGATCTACCGTCATCATAAAGTTCGTTCCCTCGAAGGTATGGTATGTAGGCTTTATGACGCCTTATGCGAGTGCTATAAAGGCGCAAAGTACGAGGTGCCATATATTTTCAGCGACGACATCTTACTCGACTTGCAAACGGTTCTGCGAGATGGCCGCTTCGACGATTCACACCCGAGCTTCGCAGTGGCGCTCGAATTGAGCAGCAAACTCAAACAAAGAGATACGTATGTTAGGGCTTTCGCTTTCGGCAAACATTTCCCGGAACTTCAACACGACGAGAGCGCGAGAATCGGGATGGATCGATTTATCGGCGACGTTGAGGGCGATATCGAAGATAACATTTCGCAAGCAATAGCCGAAGAAGTAAAGAAAGTTGCCAGATTACTTAAGCAGCGTCCTTTATTGAAGAAGTTTAAAGATACCAGCCTACGGTCGTATATATGGATCGATCCGCCCTCCAAAACCGACCATGGGAAGAAGGTTGCACATGCTCTTTTAATCGGAGAGAATTCAGAAATTTTCAGATACAGCGACCACTCCGTTGAGGTTCCGAATTGGTCACAAGGGTATCTTTCGAAAAAGGACATCGGATTTATTTATTGTCCAGAGGAGCTTAAAGAACTGGTTTTTTTGGCAACGGAGAAGCTACTGGCGGAAAAGTATTCCGTATCAGCACTCAATTCGGCTAAGGTCCACTTCAAAGTAGATAAAGTATCGATTAGCGAGAAACGGGAAGAGCTTCGCACCAAGCGGTTTTACAATAAACTCGCACACAGCTTACGCCCGACTCCGCCAAGACTATTAGCCATTGACGCTAAGGACACGTGTGAAGCGGTGTTATCGAAATTATATGGACATTCCCCTCCAATAAGTAACCCAGGGGAAAAACAAATATATCCGCTTACCGCGGACCGTATAATTAGATGGTTGGGACAGTTTGAAAACAACGCAGATATAACGTCTGCGTTGACGCTCATCCAATCCATTCAGCTTGTAGGCAGATTGAGCTACGTTACCGCCGTAAAAAATTTTATAGAACGTAACCGGAAATTTGAATCCGCAACGATCGTACCCCTGGGAGATGCGAGAGACAGCGGATCGACCGTAGCTTACCTTGTCGGTGATCTCGGTCTAAACATTTCCTCTTTGACGCAGGCTCTCGACGATCGTCAGCCGCTGATATTCGTGGATGATTTCATCGGATCTGGGGAACAGGCGTCCGACATCGTACGATCATGGTTTTCAAAGTCCGCTGGTGTCCAAAATCATGAGGGTCCCAGGATGGAACTTAGTCCATCGCAGCAAAATAAATTGCGAGAGCGACCGGTATCGTTTGTGTTCGCGAGCGGCTGGACCTCTGGGGCAGCCCGATTGAAAACAGAATGTTCGGATCTTCAGTTTTTCGTTGAAACGGATATTGGAATAAATGAGGACAGTGTTCCTTCCATTGATTCGGTTGCCGACATTCCCGCAGAATTTAAGGAACGATGCCGTTCCATAGGAAAGCAACTGCTACAGTCCACGAATAGGTCCTGGCCAGTTCAACGCTACGAAGAACGTGCGCTGGGCTATGGCAATAAAGGTCTTTTAGTGACTTTCCCGTTTAACACGCCAACTCAAACATTAACATGTATATGGTCGGAAGGTGCCTATAACGGTTTTCGTTGGATGCCGCTGCTCCCAAGACGGAAAAAGAAATAATACAAATCCGAGTGCGGCAATGTTAAGCAATTATCGTTTGCGATTTTCGTGCTCAACGTGAAAGCGCCAGTACAAATGGTATGCACTATTGTTTTTGGAGAACGCCGACCAAAGTATCGACCGACCCAAATCATGCTCCGAGAGAACTTTTGAAGCAATGGGGCGAAAGCATCACGCTTGATCAAAATGGTGGACTGACCTGCAGCGGAATCTCTCACTCGCTCTGCGAGGAGGCGCTCAGACTGGTCATTTTTATAGCTGAGCCGGGCGGAAGTGAACTAAACAGTGATGATACGTGGGCGCTTGCGAAGCGAACTTTGCACGATGAAATTCGCTCAATCGGAGGAAAGAAAGCTATCGATCCTGGACAGTATCTAAGACGATTAGAAATATTGGCCAATGAATTTTTCCGGGAACCTACTTCGCCGTATCTACTTATAACGAACCTCTCCGTAGAGGCATTACCGGCCGATGAGATCTTGGTCGATGACTGCAAAATAAAGCCAATTCAACGTTCAGATTTCGTACTTCCAGAGATAATCACCCGAACGGCGGACTCAAGCCCGATCCAAACTCATCTCAAGACCAGCCGCTATAAATGGGTGAGCATATCCACTTTCGGGCGGAGTATTTTCGAGGCGGCGGGACGCGCTATCGATGCAGTCTCTCAACTGCGGGCAATCTGGACCTTTTGTGATAAGTATAAATCCCACACGGTACGCCTAGGTTCTTCAAGAACTCGCCCACTGACCAACATCCATTGCGGCCCATTCTACTCGCTACACAACTTGGACGGATCAGCGGCGACAGATCGCATTTACTGGGCAGACAGGACACCAGCGGAAGACTACGACGTGTTTCGTCCCGGCAAAGGATGGAATCGACTGGAAGCAGAGCGAAGGTTTATCTATGACGCTCTTGCTCGATGGTCACCGGCGGAAAGCCGAGAAATCAAGAGTATGCTGCTTCGATACATCTCTGCGATGGACCAGACTAATCACGACCTAGCTCTCCTGCAGCTTTGGTCCATCTTAGAAAAAATTACAGGCCAAATAGGAGCTAAGTACGAAGAAACGATTCAAAGAGCGATATGGCCGGTCTCAAACCGAGAACACGTGCGCGAACTACTAAACTGCATCCGGATACAAAGAAACCGCTACGTCCATGCTACGCATTCAGCAGCAGATGCCGAGCAGGTGGCTCAGTTGACGAAATCTGTCCTGGAGCCGCACTTTGAAAATCTGATCTTCAACACTTTTCAGCTCAAGAAGGTTTCTGAATATTCGGAGCTGCTCTCGCTGCCGGTAGATCCAAGTACTCTTAAGCGGCAATTGAATCTGCTTACGAAAGCTACCAACATACATGCACTTTCACAGCTTACACTTGAGTTTGGTGATGGAATCTAGCCAAGCCCCAGTTTAATGCGTTTCGACGAAGCTAGCTTAGTTTGCAACGGGTAAGACCCCTGCAGGCGAATTATCCCAAAGACGCAGGCGTAATTATTCAAAATCCGCGGAATCGAATTATTCCATCTAAACCACGTCTCCTACGGGGAGTCGCGCAGGCGCAATTATTTGTTACCAATTCCTGGTACGGAATAATTGCGCCCGCAATTTGGAATCAGTGCCCGCGCGTCCAAATAGCACGCCTACATTCGATAAATAACACAATCGACGAATTTCGATTTTAACGAATGGCCTATACCTCTGTATAGGCCAAAGACCGATCGGGTGCCTGATCAGCTAACTGCTGACATTCTTTGCTGCGCGCCGGCTATACTCGCATCGGCAGGCAACCACGCAACTTTCGCTGCGGTCTAGATACTTATTTCTTAGAAGAAACAAGGGACCCGAAAACGACAGAGAGCTTCGCGCAGAGGCTGACTATGTCCTAAATATTGATGGGCTCCTTCGGGTCGTGATAGAGGCGAAAGATCTTGGAGAAATCATCGAGGACGATCGAGAACAGCCTTATCGCCGGACATCAGAAAGCACTCGCGCACGGGTGAAGTTTGCGCGCGGCAGCCTTAACCTTCCGCGGGCCCGGCGAGCGTGGCGGGGCGAACGAGACGCTTGTAAGCCACCAAGGCAATCAACAACCCTGCCGCGAGAGTTCCGTACGTAGCCGGTTCAGGCACAGGGGCGCCTGCATTGTTGATGCTGAAGTCGGTCACGCGCGCCGTGACCTGATAAATCGGTTGAAAAAACTCGTTTGAATATGCGCCAATCACGAGTTCACCACCTAAATCAAACTGGCTCAACGCGAGAGGTGCAGTCAGTCCGCTAGATAAGCTAATATTTCCCAAATTGCTGTTTCCCAGATTGAGGGACAGGTACTGAAGATCGTTCGACGGTGGCAAGTCCGGGAGGGCTCCGCCCCCACTGAGTGACAGACCCGGCTGACCTGGGGTCGTGAAACTCTCTTCCAAGGAAAAAGAAATGAACGAGACTGGGATTTGACGATTCGAGTCGATCACCAAGTTACCGTCACCCACGGCGCTGTAGGCGAAGCCAAACGGGCCTAAGGAGAGCGAGTCCGGTGCCAGCACGAAATCTAGATCGAGCGTCTGAGCCGAAAGGGCCCACGCGGGGGCCGACGTGGGATCGTCGACCTGAATATCCGTCACGTTCGCGCTGACCCTCACATGATCCGGCACGGCCTGCGAAGTCGTCGACGACACAGCTAATCCCACGGCCATCAGCAAGCATGAAACTTTCATTCCTGTCATTCTAGACTGAGCACGGCCGGTGGGAGTATAAGGAAAATCCTGAATCACGCAGCATTTGCTTCCGACGCGGGCGTAAGCTGAAGCCCGGTACAACGTGCGGCTTTAGGATTTTCCTGTATTGCGGAATGGCGTCGCGACTAGCTGATCTGTGATATTCCGCGAATTTCGAAGAGATTATACAATCGGCGGAGGTCGATTTTAAAGAATGGCTTATGCCTCGGCATAGGCCAAACGCGCAATCAGTCGTTTAAAATCGAAATCTACGCGTTAAGGTTTTTGATAGGAGCTGATAGGCAACTGGCGCCCCTGCTGAACTTCGATTCGGGAGACGACGTTTTCATCTAAAGCATGCCTCGACGTTCAGCAGGGGGCGTAAAACAATAGACTCACAATTTAAGAAAGCTGCGATGAAAAGGATTCTTAGAACGATCTGCTCAGCGCTCGCCGTACTCAGCTCGATCGCGCGCGCGACGCCTCCCTCGATATCAAAGACAATCGCGGTCGATGGCGTAAAACGTCATTACCTCGTGTTTGTTCCAGATGCTTCGCCAGACGTACGAGCATTCCCTGTCGTATTCGTATTTCACGGCGCAAACAACGATAGCAGTTGGGCGGAGCACGTTCCTGGATTCAGCCCTCTCGCGGAGAAAAAGCATTTCATCGTCGTTTATCCCGATGGCATCAACAAACGGTGGAACCCGCTGCCTGTGGGATCTCCGGGAAGTAAAGCAAAGCCCGACGATGTAGCTTTCGTTTCGGCCATCATCGACGACTTGCAAGCTCACTATAGGATCGATCCGAAACGGATCTATGCAACTGGCAGTTCAAACGGCGCTATTTTTTGTCACGCGTTGGCAGCGCGGCTTTCGAATCGGATTGCCGCGATCGGTCCCGTTTCGGGTAATCTGGTCGAGGGCATCTCGCAAAGTTTTCCACCGCCGTCTCCGGTTTCAGTGATTCTTTTTAACGGCTCTGATGATCCGTTGGTGCGCTATACCGGCGAACCCGGAAGAAATGGCATGGGGCTTTTATCTGTTCCGAACACGATCGCGTTTTGGGTCAAGGTCGACGGCTGCGAAAATACTCCGACAAAAGCCACGTTGCCGCGCGCGGTGCCCGATGAAGGCACAACCGTAATCACGTTTACCTTCGCAAAAAAGGCCAGCACCGCCGAAGTGCAAGCCTACGTCGTCGAACACGGCGGCCACACGTGGCCCGGCGTTCCCACAGATCCAGGTTGGGCGAAAATTGCGGGGAAGACGACGATGGCCGTCAACGCAACCGAGACGATGTGGAATTTCTTTGAGGCCCATCCAAAGCCGTAACGACGCGGACGGTCTCTTGTTCCTTCTGAGTGAAAAGGATATAGCCAGCGCGCATCTATAAAGACGATGGTCGTCAACGGGCTGGCCTTACGACTAACTCTCCGTGCATCCCGATCTGAAAATGTCCGGGAAAAGAGCAGAGAAACGGATAGGTGCCGGGTTCGCCTGGAGCCACAAAATCGACTTCGCCGGTCTCTTTAGCTCCCAGAACCGGGATCGATGCGATCACTTCAGCGGACAAGGCGCTCGGCATATAGTTTTGGTCCTTGGCCGAGGCCGCCGCGGCTGAAAACTTTTCGGCGCTAGCGTGCGACTTCAGCAAAACCCAATTGTGAGCCATAACGTTCTTAGGGAAAGTGCCAACGTTCCGGAGTTGAACATGCAACTTCTGGTTCGCGAAAACTTCAATTCGCTTCACATCGAATCTCATCGCATCGCTCACCGTTATCACCACCGCTTTCACTCCATCTTCTGCTCTTAAGTAACTAAAAATAAATAGGCAGCAGGCGATGATCGTGAAAAAGCGCCAAGTTGTTTTAGCAATCATTGAGAATCCTTAAATAGAACAATAACGACTCGATAACGGCGTCGAATATCCTCAGAACATGATCCAGGCTTCGAGGTAGAGGGTGTTATTATCCGAGGCATTCCTGCCGGAACCATCATAATTCATTTTGGCGCCATCAAAATGAGCATACGCGGTGTACTGCGCGGAGAACTTTATATTACTCCTGGGCCAAAAACCAGGACCGCCATTCTTGTTCAAAGGCATCCAATTTAATTGGAATATAAATCCATCGCTCTTGGGTGAGCCCGTGGCGCTATCTCCGTACAACAGCGGATCAATGCTTCCATCGATCGCGAAATACTGAATCGCGAACCCGTAGGTTTTATCATAGAGGTAATCGACGGTTGCCTTCGCCGTATGCAAATGGTCCTTGGTGTTCGATGTTCCTTCGAGGGCATTGCTGGCTTCCCAGGACTCGCGCTCGCTGATCCAGGAGAAGAGCGCGGTCAGGTCGTGGCGACCAACTGATATTTGGTATTCGGAATCGATGCCAACGTCGACGTAATGGTCCTTTCCTGCGGTCGAGACACGATCGGGGAAGGCTTTGGCTGCCATTCCGAATGTACCGAACTCCCAGCGCGCATTATTCTCGAGGGGAACTTCATAAGCCACCCGCCAATACGGCGCTAATCCGGTAATCTGCTGCTCACCCTCTGTATCTACGCCAACGGACCGGAGAAAATTTGCCCCGAGGGTTCGGTAGGCACCCAAATCGAGATATAATTTGTTAGCGATCATCGTATAGGCGCCTAGCCCGCCTACTTGCTGCCCCACAGAACCATCTACAAGCGTAGCTGCCGCTGGAGTCGGCGCCAGGCCTGAGCCACTGAACGGGAAGGTCCACGCTGGCGTCGTGTTCCAAAGATCCTGCATTGTCGGATTATTATTCAGATAAAATCCGTACGCGACCTCATGGGCCATAATCTGTTTCGTGTCGGCAAATCGCAGCTCGGCATTGTCCCACGACCACGTTTTCGCCACGCCATCATAGGTGGTCTGAAAGAAGATTCCAAATTTGTTCGCGACCGCGGCTGCGTCGGCGCCCAACAGCTTGTCCGCATAGGGACCAAAGACCCGGCCTGCGTAGAATAGACTCGCCTGACTCACGGCAAAATTATTGTTGTCGCTGAAAGACGGCGCAGCGCCCCCAGGTTGTGAGGCGGCCGTCTGAGTAAAGGAAGGCTGCAACAAAACAGCGAGAGGCGGGAGAAAGGATTGGCCAGCGCTCATCACATAGCCGTTCAATTTGAATTGATGGCCAAAATTTGTGAGCACCGGAAACTCCGTGTGGCACGCAATGCATTGCAGATTGGTTTGCCGCGCGAAACTCGGCACGGCGTGCGCGTTCGTAGATAGTAGCCACATCAAAGCTGCTATTAATATAGCAACCGACTTACTATTGTGCCGTCCGCAATCGCTGTATCCCATAATATTACGTTTAGCCGCACACAACTACGCAAGGTTTGCGCTGTGAAGCAGCAATGGGTAACGAAACGGTTACTGCCTCGACGATACGGCTCATCGTTCCTGAAGAATCCGGAAGGCCTATTTCACCCGTCCGTAACCGCTGCGTATGCATTCGCATGTTCCGCGTGCATACCCCGGGGGCAGTTAACCAACGTTGGCTATTACGTATCAGTAGTCAGTCGCCGTCTATATAGCGTCTATTTCCACCGGGCAAGATCGTGGGCCACAATATTAATAATATTATAGCGCCCAAAGTTCATCTGGCATCGCCGTTTTGCCGCCAATTGTTTGGGCACCATCAACGCAAACGCGCCGCGTCGGGATGTCCGCGTCTTTTTGCTCACCTCTCTATGATACGCAGCGACAACAGCGCTCAACGCGCCTTCGACTGCCACTGCGCGTCATTGTCCGACGCGATCTTCTCCATGCTCCGTTTGGTCAATGCCGAGCTGTCATCCTGCTTTGCGCTCAGGGGCTTCATCGCGGGCTTGGCTTTGACGATTAACCAGACGGGCTTCTCATCCTCGGATTTGATCCGGAAGATATGCCACTCGCCATCGAGCTTCTTGCCATGCAGCCAGAGCTTGAGGTCACCTTGATGCCAGTCTCCGCTCAAGACTTCATACGTGCCGATATCCCAAACCATAACCGTTCCGCCGCCGTACTGGCCTTTCGGAATCGTCCCTTCGAAATCCATGTAATCAAGGGGGTGGTCCTCAACCTGAAACGCGGCGCGCCGCACCCCCGTCTCGTAGGGCAACCCTTTTGGCACAGCCCAGGATTTCAACGTGCCCTCCAGCTCCAAGCGGAAGTCGTAGTGCAGGCGCGTGGCCGCGTGCTTCTGAATCACAAAATGCCGCTGTTTTTCGCTTTTCCCGCTCTTGCTGACTCGGGCGCTGCTCGGAGCAGGCTCCCGCGTCTTCGCAAAATCCCGCTTCTTCTCATAGGCTTTTAAATTCGCCCGAGCTTTCGCGCTCAGCGGTTCGTCGGCTGGCAACGATGCTTTCTTGGAAGCACTCCGCTTCGTGTTTTTTTTCGTTGCGTCACTGTTTTCTGAATACGTCGCGGATTTGGCGGCTTCCAGAAATGCCTTGGGCAGTTTCTGTTTCAACTTCAACACGGGTGCGAAAAGATCGCCGTGTTTCTTCACCCGGGCGAGCGCATCGTCGGGCGTGAAAAAGAGCGCATCCGCTTTTTTCCGTTTCCGCGCCTTGGTTAATTCTTCCCACGTCACGGGCGTCGAAACAAACGGTTCATCCCTCTTTCCGCGCAACGAGTAAACACACACGGTGGTTTTCGATTGGTTGTTCTGACTCCAGTCGATCAGGACTTTCTTCTTCCGGAGTGCCTTGCTCATATTGCTCACCACCAACTCCGGATAACGCTGCTCCATCAGCTCCGCGATGGTGCGGGCAAAAGGTGTGGTCGCCTCGTAAGTAACGGGAGTATTGAGCGGCACGTAAATCTGGATGCCCTTTGAACCGGAAACTTTGGGAAAGGATTCGAGCCCGAGCTGATCGAATAGTCCTTTCAACAAGAACGCCACGTCGACGCAGGTCAGGATATCGCTGCCCTCACCCGGATCGAGGTCGAAGGCGACGTGAGTCGGCTGATCGATCTTGGGCGCATGATGGAGAAAGGGATGAAATTCAATCGCGCCTAAATTCGCGCACCAGGCCAGAGTCTCGACGTCATTGATCAATATATAATTAATAAACCCTTCATCACGTCCGCGAGGAACGGCGAAGGTCTTGATCCACTCCGGCGCATGGGCGGGGGCGTTTTTCTCATAAAAACTTTCTCCTTTCACCCCCTCGGGGAAACGAATCAACGTGATCGGCCGATCCTTGAGGTGCGGCAACATGAAAGGGGCGATTTCCAAGTAGTACTGGATCATCTCGCCCTTCGAGTAACCGCTGGGAAAATACAGTTTCTCGGTGTGGGTGAAGGAGAGTTTTCCTGTCTTTGTCTTTTTCGTGGCCACAGCGCCAGAGACAGCAGCGGCAAACAGGCGTTCACCCGGCTGGAGTATGCGGAAAGTACCGGAGGCATCGGAGGCCAGGCAGAAAGCCTAACGTGAAGTCCAGCGCTGAGAAATTCCCGCGGAAACGTAGGAAAGCTTGGATTGACCGGTCGGACGGATCCAGCGCCCATGGCGAAGTCCCGCTTCCCATTTTCGCCTTCAGCCTTCAGTCTTTCAGTCCTTCAGCCCTTTTTCCCGCCCGTGTTGACCGTCCTTCTTTACTACAAATACGTCCGCATCGCCGATCCAGATCGCTTCGCGGAAGACCAGCGCACCCTTTGCCAAAAACTCGGTTTGCGCGGCCGGATTTTAATCGGCACCGAAGGCATCAATGGCACGGTCGCGGGCTCCGTCGAAGCAACGCGCGCGTACCAAAACGCCCTCAACGCGTATCCAGAATTCAGCGACGTTGTCTTCAAGATCAGCCACGCCGAGCAAAATCCATTTCCGCGCGTCGACATCAAAGTGCGCCCTGAAATCGTCACACTTGGCGCCGGTTCTCACCTCGATCCAAACTCCGGAGGCGCACCGCACCTTCCACCGGCCGAATTCAAACGCATGATCGAGGAGGAGGACGTTGTGCTCTTCGATGTGCGCAATCGCTACGAGTCCGACGTTGGCCGCTTCAAGGGCGCAATCGCTCCGGAGATCGAAAATTTCCGCGAGCTGCCCCAGGTCCTCCCGCAATACGAAAATCTCAAAGACAAAACCGTATTGATGTACTGCACGGGAGGAATTCGCTGCGAAAAAGCCTCCGCGCTTTTTCGTGAAGCGGGATTCAAACGGGTTTTTCAACTCGAAGGCGGAATCGTCACCTACGGCGAGCAGGTCGGAGCCGCGCATTGGGAAGGCGACTGTTTTGTTTTCGATGAGCGGATGATGGTGCCGGTCGGCGACTCCGCCTCACACCCACCCTACGGACGCTGCGCGCACACGGGCGTGCCCACGCGCAATGTGATCAACTGCCTCCACGACCCCTGCCATCGCATCCTGCTGGTCGCCGAACAAGCCATCGCGCAGAATCCCGATCTCCGCCTTTGCCCCGCATGTATTCGCGCCGGCCTGACGTCGGCCACCGCAGATTACAAAGGCTCGCCAGCTCGCGCAGGTAAATAGTCCCTGGGAGCGAGGACATTCTTGTCCGCCCTCTCAAACCGCGAGCGCAGCTTTCTCAGATCGAACCCTTGCGCGCTTCGCGCTATATTTGGGCGGACAAGCATGTCCGAGCTCCCAGCGAGGCGGGGTGATCACTTCGGCTGACTGATGAGGATGATCGCGTGTCCTGCGGGCACGGGAATCTCCGATTTGACTCCAGTGGGCCAGGTAATGCGCAATGCGCGCAGGGGATTCTCGTCCGTGTATCCGAAAAAGCATGACGCCGCGCTTTCGCTATAAAATCCCGAACCCGCGGCGACTTCACCGGTTTGGGTGCTCCCGTCGGCGTAGACAGCCACAACACGCGCGCCCACCGCGGTCAGGTTTCCGGGCAGACCCGCTAACCGCACCTCTAAGGGATGCCTCCCCGCAATGGGTTGATTCTCATACGCGATGGTCGCGCCATTATTACGGGTGACGAGGAAATCCGCCCAACCGTCGTCATTAACATCAAGAGTCGCCACTGCCTTTGCGTCACCCGAAACGACCAAGCCCGACATGCGCGGCGGCATCGGTGCGAAGTGGCCATGTCCATCGCCACAGAGCAACTGGCTCAATCCGCCGTCTTCTCTTCCAACCGCTGGAACTGGAGCAAATGAGTTCTGCACCGCGTAGATATCGGCGTGACCATCTCCATCGAAGTCACCGGTAACCAAGCCAAAAATCGGCGCGATCTGGGCAATATGGGGCAACGGCTCGAAACGATAAGTGCCATCCGGTTGGCTGAGAAACACTCCGCTGCGCAGTTCGGTCGCAGCGAAACGTTGGGCCTCGCCCAACTTAGCTGCGCCAAAAATCTCCTCGAGCGTGGCTCGCGCATAGGCGTTATTTTTAGGAAACTTCTTCAACACCGACGGAATCGCCGCACCCAAGTCTTTTCGGCTTCGCCATGGATAAAGGCGATCGCCCTCGTAATAGGCCTCGACGATCTGCGGCTCTTCGCCGCTGCCGGCAAAATCGCCAAAGAACAGGAGTGCGGGATGCTTCGGATCGGCGCGATACTGCGTATTCAACCCAACATTACCGACGACATAATCGAGTCGGCCGTCGCCATTGAAATCGGCGGCGGCAATCGAGTTCCACCAGCCCGTCCCCGCCGAAGCGAACCCGGCTTTTTCCGTCCAGTCCTCGAGTCTTTTGCCCTGCGCATTATGGAAATATTTCACTGGTCCCCATTCGAGTGTGACGAGAAGGTCGAGCCAACCGTCGCCATCGACATCGGTCCAAAGTGCCGAGGTAACCATGCCAACCTCACGCAGACCGGGAGCAACGGCATCAGTCACGTCTTCAAACTTCCCGCCCCGATTGGCGAGCAGCACGCTGTGCGGAGAAAGGGGATACTGGCCGTTTTCGACCCGCGCGCCGAGAAACACATCCAGCAATCCATCGTGATTAAAATCTCCGGCAACCGCTGCGCCCACGCTCAGTGACAGGGTCGGCAAACTGTCCGCCGCGGCGAGCTGTAAGCCGGAGTGACCGTCATTGAGAAATAATTTCGGCTGGTACTCCGGTGCGCCGCTCGGCAACGCATTACCGCCTTTGGTGATCAATACATCATTTTTCCCGTCGCCATTTGCGTCGAAAATCAACACCGGCCCATCATCGAGCGTGTTCACCGGCGCGATCGCGCTGAGATCGCCGCTGACATAACTTCCTTTCGGCGTTTTTTGAATCATGCGAGCCGCACCGACCGATGTGCCTCCGAGAATAATCTCGTCTTCGCCATCGCCGTCGAGGTCACCCACCGCCAGCGCCGGTCCCCGGCGATTCAGCCGTACAGGCAAGAGGCGTTGCTGTGAAGTTTCGTCAACAGGCTCTTCTTTCGAAAGGAATTTTAGGCCGAGCGTATCGCTGACATCGGAAAATTGCGTGACGATCTTCGCCGGCGGCGCGGCCAATGGGGCATCCGCTGTCGACGGCTCTGTGATGGTGTAGCGCCGGTCGACGGCGAGATCGTGAAAAACTTGCACGCGTCCCGACGGCCACGTGACCGTGACGGTTTTCATCACCGCGTCGTCGCCTAATCCGAAATGAAGGATCGGTTCACTGCTCGAGAGGAGGCCGCGTTCCAGCACCAGCGTGCGCACCTGCAAACCGAGCGCGCTCTCCACTTTCACCGTTGCACCGACGCCGAAGCGATTCGAAACCGTGCCCCGCAAGTCGAAAATCACCCGGTGTCCACTCGGGCTATCGTTCCGCATCACCGTGACGCCATCTTGATAATTGGTGTAGACGAGATCGAGATCACCGTCGCCATCGAGGTCTCCAAACGCGGCGCCGAATGCGACGGACTTTTTATTCAATCCCCATTCTGCGCTCATGTTTTTAAACACGAGATCGCCCATGTTGCGAAACGCGAGATGCTCCTCCGCCATCACCGGACTATTGCGCATGATACCGATGCGCTCTCGCGGACTTTCCGCGACCATTTGGGCGGCCAGCAAATCGGCATTGGTCGACTCCCGATGCATGCCGTTCGTGACAAAAAGATCGAGCCGTCCGTCGTTGTCCAGATCCTCGAAGCGCACGGCCCACGTCCAGTCGGTCGTGCCGACTCCGGCGAGAAAAGACGCTTCGAGAAAGTGGCCGGTGCCCGTGTTTATATAAAGGGCGTTGCGATAATTCTGTTCCGCTTCAGTAGAATCGTTGGCCGGCTCGAAAGCCTGCGCTCGCGAGTTGACCATCCCACGCTGATCTTTCTCGTGGGTGCTCGCGGCCATATCGGCGACGAGAAAGTCGATCAGGCCATCATTGTTGATGTCGCCAATATCAGCGCCCATGGCCGAAAACGGCATGCGCGGGACCACTTGGTCGATCACGTTGGTGAATGTGCCATCACGATTATTATGATATAGCCGATCCTTTACGACGAAATCGTTGGCGACGTATAAATCGGGCCAGCCGTCTCCATCGAAATCCCACCAAATCGCCGCGTGACCTTGGGCCGCTTCGGCCAGGATCCCCGCCTTGTCGGTCACGTTCGTGAATGTGCCGTTGCGATTATTATGAAAAAGGTAATTGCGCTGGCCACTTTGATGACCCGCCGCATCGAGCAGATTTGTTTGGATAAACACATCCAACCAGCCATCGCGATCGTAGTCGCAAAAGGCCGCCATCACCGAGGCGTCCTTGACGTCGAGTCCATACTGATGAGCCATCTCTTTGAACGTGCCGTCGCCCTGATTTATATAGAGCAGGTTCGGGGCATTGAAACGGCAGACGTAGAGATCGAGCAGGCCGTCATTGTTAACATCTACGAAGGTTGCACCCTGCTTCCAGATTCCAGCGGCGTCACCGTGATCGGCGACGCCCGCTTTTTCGCTGACGTCCTCGAACTTGAAATTCCCAAGATTGCGGAAGAGATGGCAGCTTTCCGTTTTGCTCACGACAAAGATGTCCGGCTTGCCGTCGCCATCGCAATCGCCGATGGCCACACCGGTGCCAATTTCGCCAACCTCAAACTCGTGGTACAGTTCCCACCACATCTTCGGGTCGGCGTATTTATTTTCCGTGACGACGCCCGTTTGATCCGCCGGCATCTCCGTGAACATTTTCGCAGAAGGCGCGACCGAACGGGGCCCGAGCGGTGCGCTGGAAAGGCCTGCGGGCAAATCTGCGGCCTGGGCCGCGAGCGCAATCAAGGTCGAACAGATCAGGACGCCGAAACATTTCCGGGGGTGCGACACAGTGAACACGCGACAAGACAAAACAGGCTCAGGTCGTTTGGAAATGCGGAAGTAGCCGCCGCCTTGCCTTCGCCGACTTTCTTCGACACTTCGATTTTGCCGCAGAGCTGATTTCGCGGCATTGCATGTCCGAGCTTTCTCGCCTGTTCCGTTGGATCTGGATCCCCACTGCCCTGCTCGCCTGCGCATTTTTATGCCGCGTCAACCACTGGCGCAGCGAGCGGGTCGATAGCGATTCGCGGCTCTATCTCTCGTCGGAGAACATCGATCCTCAGTCCGCAACGGGACTCGCCCACGGGCAACGCAACCTAATCGTGCCTGAGCGAAACGAAGATAGTCTTAACTGGATCATGCAGACGCAGGAGATGCTCGCAGAGCATCATTGGCGCATCCGACACGTCGGTTATGACAATGCGCCTGATGGCCGCAAGGTGAGCAGTCCGTCGCCTTATCGCTGGTGGCTCGGTTTGGTGGCTTTCACCGACCACCTCGTGAGCGGGAGACCTGTTGGATTAGCCGTTACTCATGCCGCGCTGTACGCCGATCCCCTACTGCAAGGAGTGGCTTTATTAGGGTTAACCACCTTTGTGGCATGGGCTTTTAATGGGTTTTCCGCCGCGTGGTTTGCGCTGGGTTTCGCCATGCTGTTCCCTTTCGCCACGGTCTTTCAAGCCGGCGCGCCCGATGATCGCGGACTGGCCGCGATCTCAGCGCTGAGCGTTCTGCTCGTAGTGCTCTGGGCACTACGGAGTGACGCGCAAAATGGAACAAAGCGCTGGATCTTTGCCGGTGTGGTTGGCGGCTGTGCACTTTGGATCAGCGTGCAAACGGCGGTGCCCGCCTTGTTAGGCGTAATGCTGGGGGGCATTATTGCGCCCATGCGCGGCAAGAGTTCCGCCGAAGTGGCACCGGCCTGGCGGGCTTGGTCGTATGCGGGAGTAGCAACGACAGTGCTCGCATGGTTGGTTGAATACGCGCCTTCGCATCTCGGAAATTGGAACATCGAGTTCGTGCATCCGCTGTACGCTTTGGCCTGGCTGGGGCTTGGAGAAGTCCTGGCTCAGCTTACATCTGTCGACCGCAACGTGCGCCCATTCAGTGCGCGCACGCTCGGGTTCTGCCTCCTCGGATTCGCGACGCTCGTTCCAATCGCGGTCATCATGATCAAAGTCGATACGCGAGGATTTCTGGCGGTGGACTTGTTAGCGCACCGATTGACCAAACTGCCGGGCAGCCCGGTCGCCGGCTCGACTTGGGCTTGGTTGGTCCGCGATGGAATCAAGGGCGCATTTGCGACTACGACGCTGGTTCTGCTGGTGAGTGTAGCGGCCCTCTTTGCCGCGCGCGGAAAAGAAAATCTGTTTTGGTTTATCCTCGGGCCTCTGCTCGTGACCCTCGGGTTCGCAGCCACGGAACTGACTTTCTGGACCGCGGTTGACGGCGTCGTCCTGGCATCTCTGTGCCTTCTCAGTTTGCAGGAAGTGAAGGTGGGTAAGATCTGGAGTTGGCTGGGTGCAGCCACTCTCGCTTCCATCGCCATCAGCGGCGCCATGCACGCTTGGCCAGGGACCGAGGACCGCGCTGGAGCCACGCTGACTGCATCGGACGCGCAGCTTCTGATCGAGCGCGATCTCGCGCACTGGCTGGCTCAGCGCACCGGTTACGAAAGCGCCGTCGTTCTCGCGTCTCCGCGGGTGACGATGAGTCAGAGTTTTTATGGAAATTTGCGCGGTATTGGAACCGTGAATACCGACAACCGCGGCGGCCTCGGCGCCACCATCGCAATCGCGAGCGCGACGACGATGGAGGAGGCGCAGACACTGATGGCGCAACGCCACGTTTCCTACCTCGTGATCCCGTCGTGGGATCCTTTCTTTGAAGATTATACTCATCTCTACTTGGCGAAAAACTTCGCCGGGTGGCGTCCCTTTTTTATTCCTCAACTGCGGCAATGGCACTTGCCGGCTTGGCTGCGTCCTGTGCCGTTCGAGATGCCGCCCATCGGAGGTTACGAAGGGCAATCGGTGCTGATCTTTCAGGTGGTGCCAGACCAGAACCCTGCCGTCGCGGCGGGCCGGCTGGGCGAATATTTTGTGGAAAGCGGTCGCACGAACGATCTCACCTGGATCGACGACGCGCTGCGGCGTTTTCCCGCGGACCTGGGCGCGTTGGCCGCGCGCGCGCAGATCGCAGCCGCGCGAAATGACGAGGCGACGATCCAGCAAATCATGCAGAGCATTGCGCCTCGCCTGCGCGCAGGGGGAGACCGGTTCTTACCCTGGGATCGCCGTGTCAGTTTGGCCATCGCCCTTGCTCGCGCCGGTCAAAACGACCTCGCTCAAGCCCAGACCCGCCGCTGTATCCAGGAACTGGATCTGTCTAAAGCGCGCAACCTTTCGACCGGATTCCTCTACAATTTGCTGATCGTCGCGAACGCATTTCATCTCTCAATCGAGGATCCGGCGGTGAATCGCGAGGTGCTCGACCTGCTCTCACCCGATTTGCGCGGACAGCTCACACGCTAACGGAGAAGATGCCGCAGCACTCTGGGAACTCGGTGTCGACGCCCTGCGGCACGCAAACTCACGGGTCTCCGGTACTGCTCGGGTAAGCCAGCCTCGGCGCAAGCAGACCCTCGCGGGTCCAAACAACAAAAAGCCCGGCGGCTTTTGGCCACCGGGCTCAGATGAAAGACTTCAGAGAAGTCGTTCGGGCAAACTTAGAACTCGATCGAGTTCGTCAACTGCCAAGTCATGCCTGGGCTGATACGGGCCAAGGCCACGCTCGGAGCGATATTCAAGGCGCGATCGCCTGGATTATCTTGCGAGGCGATCAAGTGATCGTGCTCGCCGACGTTACGCATGTTGAGCTGAATGCGCCAGTTGAGCTTGTGGGTCAACTTACGTTGATAACCAACCCAAGCGTCGAGGTGGGTTTCATTTTTTCCGCGGATCGGATCGTCGATATCCAGACCGCCTTGCGTAACAGCCGCAACGGCCGCGTAGTTCGGGTCGTTGCTGTTCACGTTCTTGAACTTCGCATCATAGTAGTAGCCGATGATACGAGCAGCATCGATACGCAGACCGCCACCGACGAAGACACCCTTCAGAGCGCCGTGATCGAAGTTGTAGGTTGTGACCGCATTGACACGCCACGGAGAGATTTCCGGAGCCTCGTGACCGAGGGAGTCGAGTTCGACCGTGAACGGAGCGACGATCGACGAATCCCACTGAGCGCCGAGCGTGCCGCCGCCGTTATACCATTCGCGAACCTGACCACCGGGGCCGTTCATGAATGCTGTCATCTTGCCGATGAAGTCTTGAGCGGCTTGGTCAATGTTTTCGTGCGTGGCCTTCACGTGCACATAATTGAACGTGAAGTTCCAGTTTTTAACCGGCTGCGCCGAGAGTTCGATTTCCACGCCCTTCGACAGATTGTCGACGGTGATTTGGTGATTACCGAAGTCAGAGCCGCCACCGGTGTTCGGACCATTCTGGTCATTCGGGCCAGTTGAACCGTAAGAGTCAGCGAGATTACCGCTCTTCGCACCAACGGTCGGGTCGATCGCCGGGCTCAAGCCGAAGCTCGAGAAGTACCCCGCGGGAAGCGGAGCGCTGAGCCAGGCTTTGATGATGTTGTTCGCACCAACGTAGGTCTTACCATTGAACGTGCCGCCGTTCAGGTTGTAGTCCTTGTACGCAGCCTGTTCAGCAGGAGTCGTGTTCGGTAGTCCGTCGGCATTAGCATAATCCCAATAGTTTGTGCCGGGAGTTTTGCCATTGATGCCGTCCTGGAGAGCCGTGGTCCAACCATAGCCCCAGATGACACCGTCAGCGAGGAAGTAACCGTTGTTACCAAGGCCCGCGATGTCATTACCGTTCGTGTTAGAGAGCGTCGCATTGCGAACCACCGTGTTGAAGTGCGAAACCTTCAACGACACTTTGTCGTGCAGCGTTGTGAACGTGACACCATACTCCTTCGTGACACCTTGCGGATTCGGAATCGGGAGACCCGCCACGCTCAAACGCGAGGCATCGGCTTCGAAGTTGTTACCGTGGTTATAGAAGAAGCTCAGCGTGGAACCCCAGGGGAGGTGATCGGTGAGCGCCTTCGGCAAGTGGTAAACACCGCCCCAGGTATGACTCGTACCAGCAACGTCAGCGCGAGGAGCAACGGTTTCGTCCACTCCTGGGTTCGCAAACGTCAAAGGTGCAATGCCAGTGTCGATGTTGGCGTTGGACTGAGCCTGCAACGTCGTGACATGGTCCTTACGCCAGCCGTAAACTGGAACCAAATCACCGTTCAGGAAGTAGCCCTGCCAGGTCAGACCTTTCGAGATATCACGCGTAGAAACGCGCGATGCCGAAGTGATCAACTGCGGTTTATCCGCCGGATTGTTGGCGCTCATCCACGTGATCGATTCGTTCGTCCAACCCACGTAATTAGCTGGGTTGTCGGATTGATACGACGTGACTGGTTGGCCGGTCTGCTTGTTCGTATAGACGTAAGCCGCGTTCGGATCGACGTAACCTGCTGCGGTGGGATCCGTCGGCTTATTCCAGGTCGAGTCGAAGTTCCGAATCGTCTGGGTGTGCGGAGGCGCCAGAACTGTCGGAATGTTCCCAAGGTGCAGACCGCTAGCCGAGGCCGTGCTTAGCATCGAGGGCCCGAGATAGTTAATCCAGTCGTATTCACGACTTGAGTTAATCGAGTTCGAGCTGATCTGGCCGTCGGCGCCAGGCAGATTATTATCGTACGAATACTGCGGAGTCGTCGCGTAGAGCGCGTATTGATCCGAAGCGAGACTGTGCTTACTGCGGTCGTAAAGGCCAGTAAGGATGTGGTGTCCAAGGATACCCGCCAACGTGGTCTTGCCGAGAATATCTTCAGCGCGCAGATCTGCGGTGACGGTGAAGCGGACGGTATCACGGATCGAGGTCGATTCGAAGTTTTGATTCGATTCGGCGTCGCCGACATACGGACGTCCTACGTTCGGATTCGCAGAGCCATCAGCATACGTCTGATTAACATCGACGTTGATGTTGTAGTCCTGCCCCGCCAACCATTTCTGATCGCCGGAGTTGAAATACTGGTGGTCGACGCTCAATTCGAACGCGAGGCGGTCATCAAAGAACGTCTGGTCAATCGCGACGTTTTCGGCGCGCCAGTCTTGCCACTCATGCTTATTCGGGCCGTCGAGCAACTTGTGGTAGAAGTCGAAGATCGAAGGATCTTGCAAAACCACGTCGGCAAAATAAGCGCCACCTGGAACGGCTTTCTGCGGATAGGTGAAGCCGCCCTGGGTTCCGACGCTGGAGGTGCCGATGTTGGCTTGAGCCTGGCTATAGTCAGGGATACCGAAAGGACGGAAACCGGCAACCCCCGAGATCTGGTGCGCGCCATTGCCCTTATCGACGAGGCCCTTGCCCGTGTTGGGCTCAGCCGCGATCGATTGGATAGGCGTGCCGCCCGATCCGATCTGATAATAGTTGATAATATCAGGCCAATAGGAACGCGTCTCGGCATTGCCACCAAGTTCGTACGTCGCCTGTGGCAGGCTGCTTCCGGAGAAGCCGGGCATCGGAACGCCTGACGGATTCGGATTTGCCAGGTTATACTGGTTGATTGTCAGCTTGTTGTAACCAAGGTTGCCGTACGCGTCTGGACCCGCGGCGAACCAGCGGTTGATGTCGTCAACGGGAGGCAAATCGCGAGGGTTGTTTGAGTGAACTTTGCCCGTTTCGAAGTTGGCACGAATCGAAGTATGCGCCGTGTCGGACTTGAAGAGCTTCGGATCGAAGCGGAGCGCCGCGTAATAACGATTGGTGTTATTAAAGGCGGGCTTTTGTTCGAACTTCTTGTCGTCGACGAGAGCTGCGACGCGAATCGACAGCATATCGGGAACGAGCACATAGTTCACTTCGGCCGAATTACGGAACGAACCGAATTGGTCGAAACGGTTTTCGAACTTGTACTCGTTCTTGAAACCAGCGGCGTTCGTGCTGGCGTTGACGATACCGGCCGGGCTACCCACGCCGAACAGAATGGAGTTGGGACCGCGTTGGAGATCGACGCGACCAACGTTGAAGGTATCGAACGGGATGTCCGTCAGATAGTAGTCGCGGGTATTATCAGCTGAGTCCAGACCGCGCACGCGGGTGGAAGGGCTGTTCGTCGACTCCGTGAACGTCGAATGTCCAGCGGCACCGGAGAAGTTACCGCCGATACCACCGACTTCTGTGCTCGGGGTGTAGACTAACAAGTCCTGCGCGTTCGTGGCGCCGGTGTCTTGGAGGAACTGCTGGGTGACGACAGAGATAGCTGATGCGGTATCGCGGAGGTCGGTACGCACGCGCGTGCCGGCCAACGTGCTATTCGCACTGTAACTACCTGCGTCTTCAGAGGCACTAACAACGAAAGGCGACAAGACGATGGACTCGTCTTTATCGCTCGGAGGTGGAGTTGTAACGGCGGTCTGTTGCGCCAAAACTTTCGGCGCGACCATCGTCAACAACGCGGCGAGGATAGATCCTGCCGATTTGTATCTGTAGCTCATGGGTTATTTTTAACTATCGGACTAACACACTGCATGTACTCTGTCGGGGAGTGGGGAAGATGGGTTGCAGCGGACTAACTACTGGGGAGTATTAGCGCTTGAATTAAACGAGTCGTATCGAACTTGATTTTTCCGCCGTCTAAGGTTGGGCAACCCGTTTCTGGAAAATGGAGGCTCTTAAGGACGCGGAGCGTTTCTTAAAAACACCAAGCGACTACGGCTTTTTACATTAGCCGAGGCGTAAGGTTGTTAAAACACCTGAAAAACAAGAGGCGGAAAGTGCGATAAAATCGGACTTCATTTTGAGGTAGTGTTCTAGGTCTGACTGGCCCGGCATGACCGGTCAACATTCGAGTGGGGAAATGTTCAAAAATATCCTAATAAAAATCAAGTTCGTTTAACATTCTGCGTTAAAATGACTTAAATAAGTGAATCGTCGAACGCCAATGCAAACCGTTGCATTCTTTGATACAGGCTCCGCGTTTGGCAGGGCCAGGGCCCCGTCCCGAGCGCGGATGTTATTTAATTGTAAAAAGCAGCCTTAAAGGCGTCGGCAAAGGATCTCAATGGTACAAAACGAGTAAAATGGCATTTATTTTTCCCTAACCAGCGCTCATGAGTCACGAAGGATTCTTTTCCGGCCTTTGAATCCATTTTGATTTAACGCAACACCCAGCTCCTCTACAGCCAGCATTTAAGGATAAACCTATACTAACGTTGGCATGAAAGTTGAATTTACCGAGGAGAAACGGTGCAACACCAACGCGCCTCTGTCTTCTGTGCGTCAGACATCGCTGCCGCTATTTGATTTAGCGAAGGAGCCCGCCCTTGCAGTCAGACGGTGATTTTCTGGTAGGCACTCACAGGCCGTTCCGCATCTATCCGCTCGCAGATCGCCCGCAAAGGATAGCAACTCGCCCCGAAACGACCGCCATCGATCAGATGCAGTTGGATGGCGCTTTACCTATTGAATCGGGTCGCTGAGAGGCTCTCCGAATCGATCTTGGTAGCCTTGTCGGAGCCGCGAGAGAACGGGCTCAACCGCCCCCGCGTGCTGGGCGAGCTGCCGATAAGTGGCAGCGGCGGCATCTTTGTCGGCGCTCTGAATGTAATACACCGTCAGGGCCGTCAACGCCGCCGGACTGCCCGGCTGCCTCTCTAAAGCTTCCCTCAATGCATCCTGGGCTTCACTGTTTTTTCCTTGTTGGAGATAAGCCTGCGCCAGCTCAACCAGCGGCGAGGCTTCGCTCGGCCACAAGCGATGCGTTTCTTTGAATTCCGCCACGGCTTCAGCCGCCCGACCACTCTCGAGCAATCGATGGGCACGCACCAGATGGAGGTCCTGGGAGTTAGGGCAATGACCGAGGCCTTCGTCCACCGCTCTCCAAGCAGCTTCGTCTTCTTTGAGCGCGGTCAGCACGCGAACCAACAGAGTCCAAGGGTAAGGATCGTTGGGCGACAACTCCGTTGCTTTCAACGCGTGTGGCTTCGCTTCAGCGTAGCGCCCCATGTCCGCAAAAAGTAAACCGAGTTCACGTTGATAAGAGCTGGCTTGGGGAGCGAGCTGACTCGCTCGTTCCAATAGCTCGATCGCGGTTGTATAATTTTTGGCGAAGCGCTGTGTCGTCGCCAGCACGCTAAGGCGATACGCGTCGTAACAGTTTTGATATAGATCCAGAACCCAGGGATCGGGGATATCGACGAACTCCTGCGAGCCCAATGTTTCTCGCAACGAACGCACGGACGCCGCATCACCCAATTTTTGGTCGACCGTGATCAGCAAAGAAAGTGCGCCGACGAAGTCCGGCTGAAGCCGCAGGGCCGATTCCAAAGACGTCCTGGCTGAAGCCCAATCGCTCCGTGCACTGGAGATTTGCGCGAGGCCGAGCCAAGCGTAAGCGTTCGTCGCGTCAGCTTGGAGCGCGTCGTCGAACACCTTTGCGGCCTCGTCGGGGCGATTGGTGCGCAGAAGCAATTCTCCAAGTTTGATCCGACTCGCCCGATATTGCGGATCGCGCGCAATCGCCTCCCGATAGAGAGGAATTGCATCTGTCGCGCGGCCGAATTCCGCTAAAATATTTGCCTCCAAATGCCACCACCTCGCCTGCCCGGGTTCCAGAACGCGCAGGCCGTCGTAGCATGAAAGCGCAGCATTATAGAATCCGTTCGCATGATACAGCCGGCTCAATGCGATCAAACCGCGAACGCTATGGATATACCCCGAGGCAACGGCTGTGGCTTCGTCGACTTGATCATTCAACTCGCTCGGCCAACCTTGCAGCGAAGGGCGTATCGGCAGATTCGCCGCAACAACGGCGTGTCGACGCCAAATGAATGCGACCCCGCCAAGCAACGCTCCCGCGAACAGAACCGCTGCGATTTTTTTGGCAAAGACCCGTAGCGGACGCACGACCCGGGTCATGGCTGCGCCTTTCGCCACAGGGTGATGCGTCCCATCCGTTCGAAAGGTGGGTAAGCGCAATATGAACCTGCGACAATACAGGGACGTCCATTGCCATCGAAATCTCCGACCGCGCAACTGATCAGTTGAATCGGTTGATGGGCTAAGATGTGTTCCGTAAAATTCATTTTCCCGTCGTTCTTGAAAACGACAAGGGACGCCGCTTGCGGGTCTTTCCAATCATTGAACCCACTCACGCAAACAATATCGATCAAGCCCTTTCCATCGAGGTCGACCCCCACGGGACTATAAGCTCCTGGCAGATCCCCAATGCGATGAAACCGAAACTCGCCTTGGCCGAGATTCTCGAGCCACTGCAGTCCGTGCCACGGACGTTTGCCCGGATCTGCATAGGCGAAGCCGTCGCCGTTTGTATATAGAATATCCGGGCGGCCGTCGCGGTTCAGATCGCAGAGGCTGATCCCGCTGCTGCCAAAGTCTTCATTGGTCGATCCGAAGAGCACCTTGTTCTGAAAATTTCCATGCCCGTCGTTCTCGAATAAATAGACTTCTTCCCATTCTTGCGAGACCACGGCCACGATGTCCGGCGAGCCGTCTCCATTCATATCGGCAACGCAGACATTGATCGTGCCGGAGAGGTTGAGCAGGTTGTGCGGTTTGAATTCCCAGTTGCCGACGTTTTCAAACCACTGAATTTCGCCTTGAATGTAGCCGAATTGGGCGACGGCAAGGTCGAGTTTGCCATCGCCATTAAAATCGGCGGCGCGGACATCGGTGACTCGGGTCACATGATCTGCGATCACATGCTTTCGGAAATGCTGATGCCCATCGTTTTCGAGGATGACGATGGATCCGATTTTATCGTTATTCGGAAAAACTTCCCCCATGCAGGCGACGAGGAGATCGAGATGGCCGGTATGGTTTAAATCCACGGCTTCGACGTGCACTGGCGCATTCATATGCTCGGCAATGACGTTTTCCTGAAAATGCCCTCGCGAAATTTGGCGAATCCATACCACCGCATTCTTGCGATCGTCGCAGGCTACGACATCGGGCAAGCCATCTTGGTCCAGGTCGACCACGTTTACATGCGAGATCCATGGCTCGAGTTCGAGCGGTTCGCCGATCGATTCGGACACATATGCAGTCGTATCTTCGATAGCCGGCGCGACAGCGATCTTAGCTATTTTCAAAACTGGCGTTCGTGGCCCACATCCGCCGGCGAGAAGAGCGAGCCAGATCAGCCCACACCTTCTCAACGCGAAAAAGCCAGACGAATGAAAACGCATGGAGCGAAGAAAAGAGAGTAAACAATACGAACAAAATCTAACGCAAGACGGGCGTGATAGGTGTCCATCAAAGAAAAAAGCTCGGTGACTTTCGCCACCGAGCTTTGCAATGAAACTATATTCGCTTAACCGCGAGCGCGATTAGAAGTCGAACGAGTTGGTGAGCTGCCACGACGTACCCTCTTGGATACGAGCTAGGGCAAGACTGCCATCGGGTTCGACGCGCGAAGCTACGAGGTGGGTCTTGTCGCCCACGTCGCGAAGATTCAACTGGATGCGCCAGTTAATTCCCTTGTATACTTTACGCGAGTAGCCGATCCAGAAGTCGTAGTGTTCGTCCTTCGGTCCCTTGATAGGATCGGTCGGATCGAGCGAGCCAGTCGGACCAAGGTTGGCATTATAGCGGTAGCCAACGATACGTGCAGCTTCCAGACGGATGCCACCACCGATTAGGAGACCCTTCAGAGCGCCATGGTCGAATGTGTAGGTCGTGACACCGTTGACACGCCAAGGCGAGATTTCCGGGACCTGCTGACCCGCGGAAAGCACTTCCACTTCGTACGGATTGTAGACGTTGGTAATCCAATCGCGACCGATTGGACCGCCACCATTACCCCACTCACGAATTTGACCGCCAGGACCAGTGAAGAACGTGTAGAGATCGGACATGAACTTAGTGGTTGCCGGGTCGATGTTGGCATGGGTCGCACTCGTGTGAGCGTAGTTGACCGTAAGGTTCCAATTCTTCACCGGCTGAGCACTGAGTTCGATTTCAGTACCCTTGGAGATATTATCAACGGTCGAGACAGCGTTGATGCCACCGGGCTGCTGACCACCTGTGTTCGGATCACCATTAGCATCATTGTATCCAGTGCCCATAGCATCACGCAGTTCGCCAGTCTTCTGCGCCAGACTCGGCTTGATCGTAACGGGATGAATACCGTAGTAGGTGTAGAAGTGGTCGCTCAACGGAAGATCATTCAACCAAGCGTTAACGATCTGCTTAGTGAATGCGGTTTCTGGAGAATTCGCCCAGCCTGCGGTACCAAAACCGCCGGCAGCAGCCGGATCAGCAGTATTGACTGCGCCATTGGTGTTCCAGGAGTTCGCGGAAGCATTGGCGGCATAGTTGTAGTACTGGTTACCCGGCGTTTTGCCTTCGTAACCATCCTGCAACTGGGTTGCCCAGAAGTAGCCCCAGGTAGGAGCTGCCCAGAGCCAGTAGCCGTTGCCACCCAGACCAGCAATGGAGTTGCCGTTGGTCACATCGAACGTCGCACCGTGCACGATCGTGTGGTAACGTGTCACTTTGAGGGAGATCCTATCGTCGAGTGTAGTGACTGTGACACCGTAATCGCGAGTGTTGCCATCCGGATTGCGAATGGGATCGCCTTCCAGCGAGAAGCGAGGGGCGTCGCCCTTGAAGTTGTTGGAACGATCGAAAAACAGACTGATCGTCGAACCCCAGGGCAGGTGCAGTGCTTTCGGAAGGTGGTAGACACCGCCCCACGAATGGCTCTGACCAATCTGAGTGGTCTTCGAAGTACCGTCTTCGACATAGTTCAGCGTATACAATCCTGTCACCGGATCATACGGGGCATTCGTCACATAGTTCGTGATCGAATCACGACGCCAGCCGTAAACCGGCACCAGGTCTCCACCCAAGAAGTAACCCTGCCAAGTCAGGCCTCGGGAAACGTCACGGTAGTTTGTCATCTGCGAACCAGTTGCCAGCAGCGGGAAGTCAGCGGGGTTTTGGTAATTCAACCAATTCACCGTGACATCCTGCCAACCAACATAATTAGCAACGTTTTCGGACTGCGTGGACACGTTAGTGCTACCGTCCTTCGACGAGATATAGGTAAACGGTGCCGCAGGGTCTACGTACCCTGGTTGTGTTGGATCGAGCGGATGATTCCAGTGCGAGTTAAACGCGCGGACCTGCGAAGTCTGCCCAGGCTTGATCGTCTGATTGATCCGAGGTAGATTTGCGCCGGAAGCCGATGAAGCATTCAGAAGAGAGGGTCCGAGGTAATTAACCCAATCAAACTGACGTTCGTTGTTTAGCGGCTGGATGTTCGCATTGTCGAAGATCGCGTAATCTTGCGTGGTTGCGTATTCGACGAAGTTGACCGACTTGCTCTTGCGCTCTTCCTTGTCAACCAAGCCCGTGAGGACGTGGTGGCCGAGGATATCAGCCAACTTACCCTGACCGAAGATATCGGAAGCCCGCAGGTCGGCAGTGCCCGTGAAACGATAACCGTTGCGGGTAATCGAGTTCATCGTGTCGCCACCGCTATTGGTGGAGTTAGCAACATATGGACGCCCCAGGTTTGGGTTAGGGGTGCCGTCCGACAGAGTGACGTTCGGGTCGACATTGATCGCATAGTTCACGCTGCCCAGGAAATTGACCTGCATGGTCTTGTAATCCTGGTGGTCCAGCGCTACCTCGAACGCGAGACGATCATTGAAGAAAGTCTGGTCAAGGGCGACATTATAGGCGCTCCATTTTTGCGACTGATGGCTATTATAACCGTCGAGTAGGTTATTATAGTAATCGAAGATCGAACGATCCGTGAGAACTTTATCCGCGTAGAACACACCGCCAGCAATGTTGGGGTTGTTTGTAGCGTAGACGTTGTAATCCGGAATCGCGATTGGGGTGTAACCCACCGCGGAACCGATGGTTTTGTCGACGACTCCGGTGGAGCTGATGCCGTAGCCGGTCGAGTCTTGACCGGATTTGATATACATCGGCGTGTTGCTGCCGTTGTTGTAGAAGGACAAGGGATCCGCCCAGTATGTACGGCCCTCTTTGAAGCCACCGTTATTCGCATTGAACACGTTCGCAGCCGTCGAACCCGAGTCTGAACCATTCGGTCCACCGGCATATTGGTTGAGGGTCGGCTTCGGAGCGGAACCATTCAAACCGGTGAACCAAGGCGTGATTTCGTCAACCGGAGGAAGCGTGCGCGGATTGTCCGAACTCACTTTGCCATGCTCATACTTCGCGCGGATGTCGGTGTGCGAATCATCGCCCAAGAATTTCAACTTCGGAGTGAAACGAATTGCGGCGTATTCCCGCGTGGTATCGTTGTAAGCCGGCTTTTGTTGATAACGTTGGTCATCGATCAAGCCAGAGACACGAATCGCGAGAACATCAGGAATCAGCACGCGATTCACATCGGCGGAATTACGCCAGGAACCGTGGCTGCCAAATACGTCTTCAAAATGAATCGAGTTTTTGAAACCCGCTTCATTCAAGCTCGCGTTGATAATACCAGCCGGGCTGCCAACACCGAAAAGGATCGAGTTCGGTCCACGCTGAAGATCGATACGGCCCGTGTTGAAGGTATCGAACGGAATGTCCGTGATGAAGTAATCGCGGGTATTGTCTGCGGTATCCAAACCACGAACACGGGTGTTCGATGAAGGATTGAGGGTGTTTTCGTCGTACTGCGCATTACCGGCCTGGCCAGAGAAGTTACCCTGCAGACCTCCGATTTCCGTGTTAGGTTGATAGCCGAGCAATTGCTGGGCGTTGTGCGAGGCCGTGTCCTGCAAAAACTGCTGCGTCACCACCGAGATGGAAGATGCAACGTCCTTCAGGTCTGTACGGACACGAGTACCCGCCAACGTACTGTTAGCGTTATAACTTCCCGAGTCTTCACTCGCTTCGACAACGAATGGAGAAAGGACGATTGTTTCGTCCGAATTCGGGCTCGTCGTCGTACTAGCAGCGGGAGCAGCTTGCGCCCAAACTCTTGGGGCAGCGACTGCGAGCAGCGCGGCGAGGACGGACCCCGCCGATTTCATTCTGTAGCTCATGGGTATTGTTTAGGTTTGTTAGCACGTTCTGTCTGGGAAAGGGGGTATCGGTAACGGAGGGAATGCGCCTCAACGCGCACCCATGGGCTCGAGGTTTCTAACACCACAAAACCAAAGGCCACTTCAGGGTCCTTCATCACACGCGAAGAAAATGGGGTTTGAAAACGGGGCACCGAGAAGAATGGGAATTCCAGCCGAGCCAGAGACGTACTCCCCATTCGCTTGACGTCAAGCGACGCCAAAAAAACCGTTCAATAATTTCTCTCGAATCTGCCGCGACATTTTTAATCCGTTGTACTTTACCATGTTAAAAACGATTTTGTTGTAAAAATGTCGCTAAAACTTTCGTGATTTACCGCAAAATGCCAATGGAGTTTTAACGCACAAGAGATGATTTTCTTTTCCCAATTCTACGCGTTGGACAGAGAAAACGCTGTCGCCCGGTAATATTCCCATGGCGGGACCGGGTGGCTTCAACAGGCACTTTTGCCACGCGAAACACTCCATATCGGAACTGTGGGGTCTCTGCTTCGATCTTGGCCTGTCCGACACCTGGTCACGCGCGTAGCGCGTGCCTACGGCTTTCTCGATCCCATCGCGCTCATGGCGAAGATGCGCAGCTTCGCCCAACCCGCTGAAGTGGCCGAGCCGATCGAGTTGCTACGCGCTGGCGTGCTTTTCCATGCCCGCGGTTTACTCAACACCAAGGCGATTCAAAACAACCTCGATTGGGTCTGGCCGTTCTGGGTCGAACGCCAGTTCAACCCGGGTGACGAATCGTTCATCCCGCGGGCGTTTTCATTCAGTCACATCAATCTGACTCATCGCAATTGGACCGCTGTCGGTCGGCCCGACGTCGCGTTTTATCCTCTCGTCGATCCTCGGGGGCTGGTCACGACGCAGTTCGATGGCTGGTCTTTGGATTTCTGGATCGTGCCCGAGTCGGGTTCTCCCGTTTTCCCCTCCAAACTCGCCGACTACGAACAATCTCTTTTGGTCGAAGACAACCTTCGGGTTCACTCCGTCGCTGCCGCGGAGGGAGCCTCGCTCGCCACCGATGTGTCGTTGGAAATGGACGGAGAGCTGCCCTACTGCCGCGTTCTCGCTCGTCTTTCTTCTGGCAAACCCTGCGCCCTGGTTGTCGCGCTGCGCCCCTATAATGTCGAAGGGATCAGCTCGGTCGACCGCGTTCGAGTTCAGGACGACCGCCTGGGTTGGCTAATCAACGAGCGTAATTCCGTCCGTTTCGCCGCAACCCCGAGCGAGCATTGGCTTTCCACCTACGCAGAAGGCGATGTCTCACACGTCTTCGGCCCCGGTGCCGCGAGCACGATCCCCGCCGGTCGGCTGGAGGTGCGTTGCCCCGTCGGACTAGCCACCGCCGCCGCGGTCTTCCCCGCATCTACTTTTGCGAACGGCCCGCTGGAAATCCGTATCCCGATCTATAACGAACTCGACCCAAAAAAGCAGCCCCGCATCGCTCACACGCAAGCGTGGCCCCAAGCCCTCGCTCCGCTGGCCAAGCTCTCTGTATCCGACCGGAGACTACAGAATCTCTACGATTACGCTGTCGCCAATCTCGTGCTCCATGCGCCGGGTGAAGTCTATCCCGGTCCATTTACGTACAAGCGTTTCTGGTTCCGCGATGCCGCCTTTGTCCTGCATGCGCTGCTTGCGCTCGGCGGCGTCGACCGCACTCGACGCGCCCTTGAAGAATTTGCCCCACGTCAAAAGCACAATGGCTATTTCCTCTCCCAAGAAGGGGAATGGGACTCCAATGGCGAAGCGATCTGGACCTACCATCGCTTTCACGAACTGACGGGAGAACCGTTGCCGGAAAAATGGTTGGAAGCCGTGCGCAAAGGCGCGGACTGGATCCACCAAAAGCGCCTCCCGCGCGACACCGGCAAGCCCGAAGCCGGGTTGTTGCCCGCCGGTTTCAGCGCCGAACATCTCGGCCCGAACGACTATTACTACTGGGACGATTTCTGGGCCGTCGCTGGCCTTCGCTCCGCCGCTGCGCTCTTTGCGAACAAAGACTCCGGCGCTTCCGCCCGTTGGCAACACGAGGCGGACGAGTTTCTCGCGACGATCGAAAAATCGTTTCCCAATTCACCGCAACGCCGTTTCCCACTCGCGATTCCTGCTTCGCCCAAACGGCGCATGGATTCCGGCGCTGTTGGCTCTCTTGTCGCAGACTACCCGCTCCAATTATTCGCGCCCGCTGATCCGCGCATCGCCAAAACCGCCGACTACCTGCGCGACCACAGCATGTACAAGGGTGGTTTTTTCCAAAACATGATCCACTCCGGGATCAACGCCTACCTCACACTGCATCTCGCGCAAGTGCGCTTGCGCGCAGGCGAAGTCAACGAAGCGTGGAACCTGATCGAGAGCGCGGCAGAGCTCGCCTCTCCCACCGGCCAATGGCCCGAAGCGATCCATCCGCGGACGCTCGGTGGTTGCATGGGCGATGGCCAACATATCTGGGCCGCGGGCGAGTGGGCGCTGATGTTGCGCAACTGCTTTGTCCGCGAAGAGTCCGACCGGCTCGTGATCGGCTCCGGTGTCATGCTGCGCTGGATACCAGACAATGCCCCGGCCACGTTCGGCCCGACGCTGACGCCGTGGGGCTCTGTCGATGTCTCTCTCACCCGCGAGGCCACGGGCCTCCGCGTGACCGTGCGCGGGCAATGGCGAAAGTCCCCGCCACTGCTCGATGTGCGCGTCTCCGGATTCGCCAGCGAAACTCGGCTCGCCGCCGGGGATCTGACCCATTTCCAAATCCATCCAGCTCCATGAATATCTGCATGATGACAAACACCTACCTGCCGCACGTCGGCGGAGTAGCTCGTTCGGTCAGTACGTTCGCCGAAGAGTACGTGAAACGAAAACACGATGTTCTCGTGGTCGCACCCTCCTTCGACGGAAAACCGTTACCAAAGAAGGCGGAGGCAATCGTCGAACGCGTTGCCGCGATTCAAAATTTCAACGGCAGCGATTTTTCCGTCCGCCTTCCGCTCGCCACCGTCCTCTCGCCGCGGATCGATGAGTTCGAGGCCGACATCGTGCATGCGCATCATCCGTTTCTCCTGGGCGACACCGCGTTGCGGATCGGAACGAGCAAAAATGTTCCGATCATCTTCACGCATCACACCAAGTATGAAGATTACACCCACTACGTCCCGTTCGCCTCGCCCACGTTGCGGGAGTTTGCGATCAATCTGTCCACCCATTTCGCCAATCTCTGTGACGGCGTGATCGCCCCGAGCGAAAGTATTGCGCAACTGATCGCCTCTCGCGGCGTCCAAGTGCCAATCAAGGTGGTGCCGACCGGCATCGACGTCGAGTCCTTCGCCCAAGGAAATCGCGAACGTTTTCGAAAAAAATTTCGCCTCCGCGACGACCATTTCGTTGTCGGTCACGTCGGGCGTCTGGCGCCGGAAAAAAATCTCGAGTACCTCGCCGAAGCCGTCGCGCTTTTTCTCAAAGAAACCGTGGACGCCTCATTTTTGGTCGTGGGCTGCGGGCCGGCCGAAGATCTGCTCAAATCGATTTTCCAAAAACATGGCGTATCCGATCGCCTGATACTTGCCGGGAAACAAACTGGGCCCGCTCTCGCCGCCGCGTATCGCGCCATGGATGTTTTCGCCTTCGCTTCGAAAAGCGAAACCCAAGGCATGGTCCTCGCTGAGGCGATGGCGGCCAAACTCCCCGTCGTGGCGCTCGACGCGTCCGGTGTGCGCGAAGTGGTGCGTCACCGTCAAAATGGTTATCTGCTCGCCGAAGATGCCTCCGCCGCGCGTTTCGCCCAAGCGTTGCATCGGCTCGCCGACAACGACGACCTTCGCTCCGGGTTTTCACGGGAAGCTTTCAAAACCGCGAACTCTTTTTCCCGCGGTCACTGCGCCGAACTTGCGCTCGGATTCTATGAGGAAACGCTCCGCGCTACCCGGCGAGAACGCTTGCTGAACGAACTCAATCCTTGGGGCGTGATGCTCGAACGCCTTGCCCTCGAGTGGAACTTGATCGCCGAAAAAGCTCAATCCGTGGTCGAAGCGGTGACAGCGGTGAGCGAACAGAAAGCGTCCTAAGACTCGCACCCGCACTGAGTTCATCTATCGTTTAACATGTTTGCGAAGCTCGCATCCTACGCGCATCGGCTCCGCCAGCATCTGAGCCGCAGCGAGTGGGCGATTAGAAATCTCGGCCTCAGCCCGTCGGAAGGAACGGCCGAGGAGCCCGGCCTGCTTCTGCTGCAGATCGACGGCTTCTCGCGACGTCAACTCGAACACGCACTCGCGAGTGGGAGGATGCCGTTTCTCCGCCGACTGATCAAACGCGACCACTACGAGCTGCATTCGTTTTATCCAGGGCTTCCCTCGACGACGCCCGCCGTTCAGGCCGAACTCTACTACGGCCTCCATTCCGCCGTGCCCGCTTTTAGTTTTTACCAACGCTCCAAGCGGCAAATGGGGATGATGTACTACCCGGAGTGGGCCAAGGCATTCGAAGCGTCGTATCAAGCGCGCGCGGAAGGGTTATTAAAAGGAGGCAGCAGTTGGTCAAATATCTACACCGGCGGCGCTGCACCAGAAGAGAGTCATTTCTGCGCCGCAAGCATCGGTTTCGGAGACATGTGGAAGACGGGGAAAATCCGGAATATTTTTCTTTTCATCGTGTTCCAGTTTCCAGCGTCGCTGCGCATCGCCTGGCTCTTGCTCGTGGAGTTTTTCGCTGCGGTGTGGGACGTGATCGATGGCGTGCGCCACGGCGAACGATTTCGTTTGGAAATAGGGATGGCGATTTCGCGCATCTTCATTGGCACCGGTCTTCGTGAACTCCTGACCATCGGTGGCAAGGTCGACGTCACTCGCGGCTTGCCCATCGTTCACATCAATTTTCTCAGCTATGACGAGCATTCCCATCGTCGCGGCCCCGGTTCCCGCTTCGCTCACTGGTCTCTGCGCGAGATCGATCGCTCGATCAAAAATCTTTTCCGCACCGCGCATCGCTCCCGCCGACGCGATTATTCGGTCTGGATTTTTTCCGACCACGGACAAGAGAGCACGCGCTCCTTCGCTCTCGAGTTTCCCGGTGGAGTTGAAAAAGTCATCCGCGACTGCCTGGAAATTTCACAACAGGAGGATTCGGCTTGGAAAGCGCGCTCGCAACGCCGGCCGTCGCCGAACTGGTTTTCCGATAGCGCGCGGGCGGAGCGGATTCGTGCGCGTCATGTCGCTGCGAATACACTCACCGTTGGCGAGCAGACCACCTTTTCCGTCGCCGCGGCCGGGCCCGTCGGGCATATTTATTTTCCTGAACCGCTCAGCTACGAGCGGCGCCTCGCGCTCGCGCGACGTCTCGTCTCGCAGGGAAAAATTCCTGGCGTGCTCATCTTCGAAGGCCAGGAAAAACGCCTTTGGGTGCACGCTGCCGGTGAAACCATCGTGCCCGATGAAGTGGGTAAACTGCTCCCGCATCCCTACCCGGTGCGGACGGAACTGGCCAAGGATCTCCTCACGCTTTGCGCGAACGAAAACGCGGGGGATCTCATCCTTCTTGGCTGGAGCCCTGGCTCGCCCCCCTGGACATTCGCTCCCGAACGCGGGGCTCACGCCGGTCTCGGCCCCGAGGAAACGCGGGGCTTCGTCCTGTTGCCGCCACACACGCCGCTTCCTCCGAGCACACAACACTTCATTCGTCCCGCCGCGCTCCGCCAAGCGGCCCTCCATCATCTTGGGCGCGCTCCGCTGCAGGCGCCTGCGTCACGCGAGATCGGACCGAATTTTCGACTGGTCACCTACAACACCCATAGTTGCGCCGGCAACGACGGGCGGGTTTCTCCTCGTCGCATCGCCCGCGTGCTCGCGGCACTCTCGCCCGACATCGTTGCACTCCAAGAACTCGATTTCGGCCGCCGACGCTCCCGCGCCGAAGACCAGGCCAAGTTGATCGCCTCGTATTTGGGTTACCACTACGTTTTCTGTCCGACCGTGACGCACGGAGGCGAACACTACGGCCACGCCATGCTCAGCCGCTGGCCCATCAAAGTCGGCAAGCGCGCCTTTCTGCCCGCTGACAAACGGAGTTACTTCAAAGAGCCGCGCGCCGCGCTTTGGGCCTGCGTCGAAATCGGCTCGCAAATCGTCAATGTCGTCACGACGCATCTTGGACTCGGACCTCATGAACGATGGCTGCAAGTCGAAGCGCTACTCGGCCCCGAGTGGATTGGTTCGATTCCGGCCGATGAAGCCGTTCTCATCTGCGGCGACTTCAACCTCACCTCGCGCAGTAAACCGTATCAGTTACTCGCGCGAAATCTGACCGATGTGCAAACCTCACAGGAAGATCATCGGCCCCTGAGCACGTTCACGTCGATGAAGCCATTCACCCGGCTCGATCACGTTTTCGTTTCGAGCCATTTGCAGACTCAGCGTGTCTTCGTGCCGCGCACCCATCTCACGCGGGTGGCGTCGGACCACTTGCCGCTGGCGGTGGATCTCCAACTGCTCCCCGCAGGCGTCGAAATGCCCACGCAAAGCTCAGTGTAACGGCAATCGCGTAGGCCGCGAAGCCCGCGATCCGCCACGGAGTAAGCTGATCGCTTTCGTGACCGAAAATCACTGCGATGGTGGAGCGAACGGTGTGGATGGGAAAAGCCCAGAGCAAGTAAGTGCCGATGGGGACGCCCGCGATCGGGAGCACGTAATTTTTTGCGAAATACGGAACGCCAGGAAGCAGCAAGGTGAACAAGGTCATCGGTCCATGCGCCGCGGTCGGCAGCCTCGCTTGCAAGCTCGCGAATTGTCGCTCGAACGGTTTTCGAAACAACGTCACCAGCGCGTAGCTTGCGAGTAATTGCAACAGGATCGAAAAGGACACCAACGCAATGCCCCAGCGCGGACCCCAGCGCATGCCGGCAATCACATGCAAAACCGACACCGGAAATCCCATGAGCGGCAAAAACACGATGGCCAAGAACATCGCCCAACCCGGCCAGGTTTGAAAATAATCATGCACGCGGTGCACATCGATCCGCGAATAGAGAGCGATCACGCCGACGAGCACGACCACCGCGACAACAATCGTCCGCCACGATTTTTTCGGAAGGGCGAGCGGCGACGGCATCGAAGGATGGACCGTGTTCCGCGGAATCAGTTCAAGTCCGCTTCTCGCGCAGACGCGCCTGAACGGTTTTCCAAACCGCTAACAGCTCTTGAAAATCCTCGTCCCGCGAGCGGCTCTCGATCCGAAAATCGAAGCGGTGTCCTTCTTGCAGCTCTCGCTCGGCCGTCTGCAAGCGCCGCAGAATCTCCTCATCTTCATCGTGTCCACGACTGACCATGCGCTGACGCAGCTCCTGCAGGTTAACATGGATGAAAATCGTCGTCATCCGTTGAGCGAGCAGAGGCGTGGTTAATGCGACTTTCCGAAAATTATCCACGCCCTGAATGTCGACGTTGATGATGAGATTTCTTCCCTGTCGCAATGGCTCGATCACGGACGATGCCAAGGTGCCATAACGGTTGTGTTTATGGACAACGGCCCACTCCAAAAAATCGCCCGCTGCGATGTGCGCGTCGAACTGCTCGGGGGTGAGAAAATGATAGTGCACGCCATCGATTTCTCCCGGGCGCGGCGTGCGTGTTGTCGCGGTGACGACTCGGGAAAAACTGGGTTGTTCGCGCACGATCCGATCGCACAGCGTGGTTTTCCCTGATCCCGCGGGACCGGCCAAGACAAGAAAAACGGAAGAGCCTGAATCGGCGCCTTCCGGCGCGGAATGCGAAACAGACGCGCTCATGTCACCGGTTTCTCAATACGTGAACGCGACCACCGCGAGCAAAACCCCGTAGGCCATCAAAGCCGTACCGAGAGTTCGCGCCCGATCGGCCCGGGCGAAAAGCCACTGGAAAAAGTCGCGCAGGCGGTAGGGGACCGCGCCCAAGTAGATCGCCAATGCGACGCCGATAATCACGGCGAGCTTGTATAACCAAACCAGTTTGAACTGAAAAATCAGAAACCCGGCGTCGAGCAGCGGAGTGGCAACTAACAGCATCAGAATGGACGCTCCGCGCACCGCCAAGAAATCCGGCACGTAGTAAAAGGACAAGGCCGCTACGATCGCAAAACCAATGAACAGGCCTTTGCGGTATTCACCAAAATCCGCCTCGGACAAATGCCAGATATTAAAAAGAAACCACAACGCGCCGGCGCCGAAGAGGACGCCTGCCGCTGTCTTTGATCGAGGGAATGCTTTGAACATCGCTACGATCGCGGAGTTGTTCACGAGCAGAAGCGCTCCCAAAGCCGCCAAAACCAGTGCAGGAATCAAAGTCGCCAGAGTGAGTGACATGCGAGAAATCGGTTCGAGTCTTCAATAATTCCGTCAGATTCCAAGGATTCTTCTCAAAGGGTCACGAGATCCCCGTAAAGCGAGCTGATCGAGGCTCGAGTGATTTTGAGTGGCACGAGCTGGCCGACCAAGCGCGGGGAAGCATCGAAAATCGCGACTCGGTTACCGCGCGTGCGACCGGTGAAGCGCAGGCCAGTCTTGTCCGGGCCTTCAATCAAGACTTCCTGCACGGACCCCACCAGCGTCTCGTTTCGGCGCGTGGAGTTCTTTTCAAGGATGTCGAGCAACTGACGATTGCGGGCTTCCTTGATCTCGTCGGGAATCTGATCGGGCAACTCGGCCGCCGGCGTGCCGCTGCGTATCGAGTATTTGAATACGTAGGCCATGTCGTAATTGCAGGACTCGAAAAGCTCGCGCGTCTCCGCAAAGTCTTCGTCGGTCTCGCCAGGAAAGCCGACGATGACATCAGTCGAGAAATACATATCGGGCCGGACGGCTCGCAGCGCTTCGACGATTTCGCGATAGCGCTCGCGCGTGTAAGGCCGATTCATTTCTTTCAAGATGCGATTGCTGCCCGACTGCATCGGTAGGTGAACATATTCGCAGAGCTTGGGCAATCGACCGTAAGCCTCCACCAGATCCTGTTTGAAACCGCGGGGATGCGGCGACGTGAAACGAATGCGCTCGATCCCGTCGATGGCATGAACGCGCTCCAGCAATTGCACAAAGGGGGTCACGCCCGCCGTGTGAACATAATCGCGCCGCCCATAGCTCGTGACGATTTGGCCGAGCAAGGTGATTTCGCGCACGCCTTTCGCCGCCAGCGCGGAGCACTCCGCGACGATATCGTCCATCGGCCGAGAGCGTTCGTCTCCGCGTGTTTTCGGCACGATGCAAAACGCGCAATCCATGTTGCACCCCTGCTGGATTGAAACAAAGGCGGTGATCTGGCGCGAATCGTCGGCAGGTTCGAGGTGATCGCGAATCGTATTCTGCGACCCAACTTCTTCGGCAATATCGACGATCGAGCTGGCAATCGGCACACCCGCGTCGCGCGCGGCGCGCAGGTTGTCCAAATAGTCAGGCACCTGATGGAATTTCTGCGTGCCGACGATCAAGTCGACGTCGGGCAATTTCTCCAACAGATCCGTGCCGCGATTTTGCGCCATGCAACCCAGAATCCCCAAGACGAAATCCGGATTGCGTTTCTTGCGGTGGAGAACGTGAGCCGCTTTGCCGATCGCTTTCTGTTCCGCTGCGTCTCGCACACTGCACGTGTTCAACAGCAGAATGTCGCATTGGTCTTCGGACGGGACGATGCGATAACCCCGGTTGCGCAGCATCGCTGCGACCGCTTCGCTATCGCGCTCGTTCATCTGGCATCCGTAAGTTTTGATAAAGACCCGATTCATCGCCTGCCGCTTGCGCGGCGAAAAGGGGTCCACGATGAAACCCAGCCTTGGCTCGGTCAAACGGGAAAGAACATCCGCTCGGGGGGAGCCGCGAAGCGGCTGAAAGTTTAAACTGGATTCGCTCCCCCTTCGCGACCAACCCTCCTCCGTGCAGCACCTATCCGCTTCGCAACTCGCTGCTCGCTTTAAGGTCCGAGCCTAAGCCCATGAAGTTTGGCCGCACCTCGCTCTCCTTCTTCGCGCTGATCGGCGGGAGTTTCCTTTTCTCCGTTTCCGTTCGAGCACAGCCCCCGTCGACCCCGGATTCGCAGGCTAAATCTTCCCCAGCGCCGGCAGCGCCTCCAAAACCTCAGCCCGCCCAAACCGATACAGACGGAGACGAGGAGACGATCGACCCTCAGCAGCTCTACGACGCTGGCAAAGCGCTTTTCGACACCTATGCACCGGAAGACGTGAAGCGTGATTACGAGTTTCCCTCTCGCGAAGATTGGGATGCTTTCGCCGCGCGCGTGCAGCAAGCGCTGGAAGGAGGTTCGATGAAAGAACTTGCCGCGCTCGAACCCGACGTGAAGCGCGCGCTGATCGCATTGCGACTCGCACCCCAATATTCGGAGTACGTCGATTGGCTCTCCGAGCGGCTCGATCTGATCGAAACCGCCCGCGACGCCGTGGCGCAGCGCCATCACCCGCGACTTTTGTCCCCGACGGAAGAGCCCGGTTCGCCGCACCCGACCACGTCTCCGACTCCTCTTCCACACCAGCCCGATAATACAATCACCGGCACCCCCGCCCCTCGCCCTTCGCCAAGGCCCACCCAAGTGCCTGCGCCAGATCCGAGCCTCTCTCTTCCCTACTATGACACCTGGTTGGCGCGGCTGCGTGACCGGCCCAAGCCCGCTCAAGCCGCGGACCTGATTCCGTTGTTAAAAATGATTTTCTCGGCCGAAGGAATTCCGCCGGAGCTAGCCTGGCTGGCCGAAGTCGAGTCCTCGCTTAACCCACAGGCGCGAAGTCCCGCCGGCGCGCGCGGGCTTTTTCAACTCATGCCCGCGACCGCCAAATCGATGGGCCTGAGCCTATTCCCTTTCGACGAACGGGTCCAGCCCGGCAAAAACGCAGGAGCCGCGGCGAAAATGTTGCATCGTTTGCATGATCGCTTCGACGATTGGCCACTCGCACTCGCAGCTTACAACGCGGGAGAAGGTAAACTCGCCGCGCTGCTCAAGAAGGACCAAGCGAACAACTTCGCGAGCGTCGCCAAGGATCTGCCCGTCGAGACCCGCATGTACGTCCCCAAAGTTTTCGCGACGCTCGCCATTCGCGAAAACGTGGCCCCAGCGAGCCTGCAAAATCCCGCGCATCGCATCGACGGGCACCCAGACGTCACGCCTGAAGCCAATCCGTCGCCGCGCAAAAATCCACTGGCGGACGTAGCGGCGAACTGAGAGATCAGCGATCTATTTTCCCGAATCCCGGCGTTCGTGAGAACGCAGGCATTTCGCGTAATCGTGCACCCCGCCCGCGTTCTTACGAACGCGGCTACGTTTGGAAAGGAACACTTCGCGAAGGAGTTCGCGCACAACCCACCGTCACCGCACCCACCGCTTCGCCGGCGTATAATCGCAAAACAGCGGTCCGCGTCGGCTGAACAACAGTTTCCATTTCATCGCGGCAACGGCCATCGAGTGAAACCAACGCGGAACCACGCCGCCATCATCCAGCGGCGAAAACTGCCAGACCCGATGCGCACCCGCGGCATGACAAAACACCGCGACGAATTTCGGGAGCTGCCTCAGTTGGTAGGGCTCGATCAAATACACGATCTCTTCTTCCGTCGTGGTGCTCCGCGTCCCATCCCGCCCTCGCGTGAGGCTTCGTTTTCGACGCACCCCACGACCGATGTGCTTGGCCGACTCCTCCGCGCAATCTTCATCAGCCGCCTGCAGCATGATTCGATTGCGCAGGTTCCCAATGATCGGCAAGGCCTGCTCGCGGCCGCCTAAGGCTTTTTCCAACTGCCCGCGAAACTGCGTCGAGATCACGGTCGTGGCTTGGTATTGCCGCAAAATATCGACGTCGCCGTCGATAGGTAGCACGAACCGTTGCGCCTCGTCCTGCCAAATCACCATCAGGTTGTAGCGCCTTTGCGCGGGCAGGCGCGCTCGCGCGTGCGCGTAGGCGAGGACTTTCAACAGTGCACAAAGATAGCGGCGCTCCATCGCATACCGCTGCGGCAACGAGAGGCAGATCAATTTGCCCACATCCATGTCGCTCATGGTGAAATTGGCCTGCTCTGCACCGAAAACCTCGTGAATGGCGTCATCTACAAACCAACGCAGGTAGTTCGTAATCGTCCCCTTGATGCCTTCCATCTGCTCCTGGGCTCGGACATGCCAATAACGCTTCGAAAAATGATCGAGCGCCCGGAGAAGAACCGTCGGCATCGCTCCGCGAAAATTCGGCACGAAGCTATGTCCCGTGCCGCCGGGAGTCGCGACCAACAGCGGCACGCGAACGCGAACGAGGTGTTCGAAGTCTTCTTCACTCGTGAGAATCTCGTACACACCACGCAAGGTCGGAGAAACCCGCCGCCCTTCGGGAATCCCGATCATCCGCTGCCATTCCCGAAAGCCGCGGTACAAATCGATCGCTGCACCGATGTGCAGCCCCGCCTGCGTTTTAAAAAACGTTTGGTCCTCCGAACCAGTAGCAATCGCCTCCGCGACCATCAAAATCGCCTCGACGTATTGCGACGTCCTCACTCGCTCGTCGCCTAAGATGTTGAACCGAAACGGCGGCCGCCATTCCGCCGGCGCATCTTCCGGGCGCGTCCGCAATTCGCACACATCCTCCGCCCGTCCGTGATGAGCAAGAATCGGGATCACTTCGTCGACGAAAAACCCTTTCTCATCGATCAACAGGCCGCCCCAATCTTTCTCCGCACGACAAAGCTGGTGCAAAAGCACCTTGATTGCTTCGGTTTTCCCACTGCCCGTCGCGCCAGAAATATACCAACCTCGACAGAAATCGTTTCGCGTCCAACGCAGATCGCCCAATCGAAGCGCCGTTTTCTCCATCCCCATGTCAACAAACCAACAATATCTTTTCCGTTGTCAATTTTTTTGTAAACAAGGCAGCATTGCCAACCGATTCAATTAACTCAAAATCGTTCTTCGTCTCGTGAATCTCGCGCGCATCATCTTCGCCATCGTCGTCCTCACGCTTGTCGGGCTACAGCTCGTGCACACGCCACGGAATGAGAGCGCGCGCCACTCGCCTGACGATCTCTTCGCCAAATACGCCGCGCCCGAGCGTGTTAAAAACGCGGTTCGTGAATCGTGTTACGACTGCCACTCCGACAATACCCGCTACCCCTGGTACGATACGATTCAGCCAGTCGCCTGGTGGGTCGGTCGCCACATCGACGAAGGGAAAGACCACCTGAATTTCTCCGAATTCGGGCGCTACTCCACGAAACGGGCCGCTCGCAAATTGGAGCAGTCCTACGAGGAAATCGATGGAGACACCATGCCGCTACTGACATACCGCTTGATGCACCCCAAGTCTCGTTTTTCGCCGGAAACGAAAAAGCAGGTGCTCGCTTGGCTCGACGCGACGCAGGATAAAATCGAGCCGGAATCCGGTAAGACGGCGGAATAAAACCGGCCGGTTTCAGTCGAAACCGCGCATCAGTCGTTCGCGCAAATCATCGATCACTTCGTCCGTGTCCGCGCGAAGCGACTTCAACTCTGCCTCCAACGTGTGCAACCACGGTTGCGGGATGAGATTCGCTTCTCCACAGAAATCCGCAGCGATCACGGCACTGTTTAAAAAAGTGCCAGCCTGCTTCAATGCCGCTAAACTCTCCGCGCATTCTTCGATCGTCGGAGGCCAACCGGCAACGCTCAGCGCACCGGCAATTTTCCCGCCCGCCTTCGTGATTGCCGAAACCAAATCGATCACCGGATGCATGCAGGGCGCCGCCGGAGCCCAACGATTCCGCTCCACCTCGCTGAGAACACGCACGGTGAGATCGCGCGCCTTTTCCACCAACGGGAAAAGGGGTTTCTCCGCATCGGCGAGATCACGCGCGGCAGGAAGTTCCTCCGACATAGTCTCGTCAAACGCGTCCTCTTCGACGTTTTCACGCCGATCGATTTCGTCTTTTAATCCCTCCTGCGACTCATCTTCTCCATAGCCGTCGAATGCGAAGGTTCGTTCGTCGTCGGGAAACAGATCCGGCGCTTTGAAGTCCGGCGCCAAATCGGCCTCGTCGATCCGATCCGGAACTTCATCATTGGCAGACAGGAATTCGATTTCGCGGTTAAAAAGTTCGATCGCTCGTGCATTCGCTAGACGCTGCAGCTTTTCTTCCTCGGCAGACATTTCCCAGCACGAGTCCGGATCAAGCATCAGCGCAAAATCGGTCGATTGTACGATGACGCGGCCGCTCGCGAGGCTGAACCACTCGAGATAAATCGCATTACCTCCATGCCAGGAAACAGTGGCGCGGTACTGGCCATGCTGCGGGTCGTCGTCGAGTTGAATATCCGGCACGCGAACTTTGCGCGAGGCCGTGATCTCGCTGACCACGCCGATTTGCTGCGAAGAAAAATTTTCAGGAAGGCCGAGGTTCGGCTTCGGATTGGAGAACTCCAAGCGCTTACCGGCCAAGTCACGGCGCGCATTTCCGTACAACTCGAGCTCGATGGGATCGTTTCTGCCGAGAAACCAAAGACGACCTGTAATGCGATCCCGGATACGGTTATCGATTTCTCCTCGCACTAAAAAACGCTCGATACGCCAAGCCATGCCGACACAGACCTCGAAGGCCCCGTCGAGTTCGAGGGTGTTTATAGGTGCAGGATGCAACAGCGTGCACGATCTGCCGCTCGCATTTGTGAGGGGAACACCCCGCGCGGAACGAAGTGGTTAACCGCTCTCGCCGTCGAACCGCAGCAATAATTCAGCGTAGATTTTGGCCGCTCGCACGAGGTCTGTCACCCGCGCGCGTTCGTCGACCGCGTGCAAATTTTCTCCGCCCGGCCCGTAGCCCAAAGTCGGGATCTTTCGTTGATGGGCGAAAAAAAACATGTCGTTGAAGCCGCTCGAAACACTGAACTTCGCAGGAGCTTTCCGCACGCGCTGGACGATTTCTTTCATGGTCCCGAAGAACGCATCCGTCGGTGGTGAATAACATGAATGGTTTTCAGAAATTTTGTTCACCGTAATTCGGCATTTCGGAATCTGCGCCGCGGCGCGCGAGAGAAACGTCCGCAAATCCCGCTCGGCGGTCGCTACGCTTTCATTGGCGAGGACGCGGCGGTCGATCGAGAAACGCGCTTCCGCCGGAACGGTGTTGATTTTGCCGCCGGGGCCCGACGAAAAAATTCCGCCGACGTTGAGGGTAGGTTTCATCGTCTGACCGTCGGGGGTTTGAAAATGCTGAGCGCTCAACTCCCGCTTATAAGCATCAAGCGCGAGCACGAGCGCGGACATTTTCTCGAGGGCGTTAATGCCGTCTTGCGGCCTCGATCCGTGGGCGGCCTTGCCGTGAATGACCACCTCCAACCAGACCACGCCGTTGTGTCCGCAACAAATCGATGGGCCCTCTCCGCCCTCCATCACGACCGCGAAATCAGGCGCAATGGGCGCGTGTTGCACGAGCCATTCGGCGCCGAGAACCGAATCGGTTTCCTCATCTGCCGTGAACGAAACCTCAACGTTCATTCGGGGAGTCGCGCCCACCGCGCGCAATGCCCGAAGTGCGAGTAGCAGGCTCGCAATCGAGCCCTTCATATCCGCCGTACCTCGTCCGAAAATCCAGCCATCCTCGACTCGACCGCTGAATGCAGATCCGTGTCTCCAGTTTCCCGATACAGGCACGACGTCGTAATGCGCATTAAAATGAAGAGTCCGCCGGGCGCCTCGGACACGCCAGCGGCCGAGGACATTATATCGTGGAAACGCCCACTGTTCTTTGGGGAGGCTCTTGCGCAAAAGCGGACGACCAACTTGGAAGCGGCGGGCGGCGAGGCCGGATGCCTCCATTTCCTTGATCAGCAAACGCGTCATGCCGTCATAATCTTCTCCCGGCGGATTAATGGTCGGAACGGCGATAAGCCGACTCAGCAGCGCAGTCAGCTCGGCCGAGTGGGCATCGAGATAGCTGGCGGGCGTGCGCATGGCCGAAGTGTTGGCGTTTTCCGCGGAAATGAAAGCGAAGATCGGCACAAAGGTCGTTTTTCATCCGCATCGCTGCTTGCTTAGCCGGTGAGGCCGAGCCAATTGCAAAAGTGCCGAGTCCACCGTTTTTTGTAGTGGATTCCCCGTTTTTAGCGCCCGGGTCGCTTTAACCGTGGAAAGGTCGGCCAACGCCGCTTATTTTCCCATCATGTCATTTGCCGACCTTCGACGTGATTATAGTCTGGCCGGTCTTCTGGAAAAAGATTTGGCGAAAGACCCTTTCCGCCAATTTGAAAAATGGTTTCAAGAAGCGGAAGCGGCGAAACTGCCGGATCCGAGTGCTATGGTCTGTTCGCTCGCTTCAAAAACCGGCCGTCCATCCGCGCGGACCGTTTTACTCAAGGGCCTCGATGGCCGCGGATTCGTTTTCTACACGAATTACGAAAGTCGCAAAGGCCGAGAGTTAGCAGAAAATGGTTTCGCGACGCTGCTTTTTCCCTGGTTTGCGCTCGAACGCCAAGTGATCGCCGAAGGGTCCGTGACCAAAGTATCACGCGAAGAAAGCGACGCCTACTTCCATAGCCGACCGCGGCTGAGTCAGCTTGCGGCCTGGGCGTCTCCGCAGAGTTCGATCATCGCGAATCGCAGTCTGTTGGAAGACGCGATGAAGCAGTTGGAAAAAAAGTATGCGGGGCAAGAGGTGCCGATCCCCCCGCAATGGGGCGGCTTCCGCGTCGCTCCGGAAATGGTGGAATTTTGGCAAGGACGTCGCAGCCGTCTGCACGATCGGCTACGCTACCGACGGGAGAAATCGGAATGGGTCGTCGAACGACTCGCGCCGTAGTTTTTTTGTGCGCTACCTTCACTCAACGCCCCCTTTCACCGCGCTGCCCGATGCACGCGATGCGCGCGACCGGCCGCCGCCGGCGCCGTTGCTCGCGGCTGCGGTGCACGCGCAAAGCGAAGGACTGTTGATCCTAGGCCGGCGTTGGACGCAAACGGGGCTGAAGGTGATTTTCGCGAACGAAAGTTTCTGCGCCATGACGGGTTTCACCGTTGCCGAACTTCGTCGGCGCGGCGCCGCGATGCTGCATGCCGAGAAGATCAATCTCAACCGGCTGCAGAAGTGGGCGTCAAAACTTCAGGCTCCGAATATTTTTAGTGATGAAGGCTACGTCACGCGCAAAGAAGGCGGCCCCGTGTATTCGGCCTGGAACTACAGTCCGGTTTCCGACGAACACGGCCGCGTCACCCACATCGTTGCGACGTACCGCGATCTGACCGAAAAGCGCCGGCTCCAAGAAGCCTTGCTTCACTCCCAACGTCTTGACGCGGTCGGCCGTCTCGCCGGCGGCGTCGCGCACGATTTCAACAATCTTCTCTCCGTCATCAACGGCTACTGCGAAATCATGGCCGCGAAGCGCGGCGTCATGCGCCAGGCCGCTCACGAACTCGAAGAAATTCACCAAGCCAGTCAAAAAGCCGCAACGCTTGTGCGGCAGTTACTCGCGTTCAGCCGCCGGCAAACGATGAACACGAGGGTGGTTAACCTCAACCACCTCGTGCGCGACAATGCGGAAATTTTGACGCGTCTGCTCAAACCGAAGAAATCTCTCTCGCTCCAAATCGACGCGCAAATGATGAACGTGCGCGTCGATCCCGCGCAGCTTCAACAGGTGCTGCTCAATCTCACGATCAACGCGCGCGACGCGGTTCAAGACGGTGGGCGCGTCACGATTACGACTGCGCTCCGCGACGTCACTGCTGACATGGAACGCCGGCCCGCCGATGTCGCGCCGGGTCGTTATGCGGTGCTCATCGTCACGGACAATGGCTGCGGGATGACGACCGAAACCAAGGCCCATCTGTTCGAACCTTTTTTCACGACCAAAGAACAAGGCAAAGGCACAGGCCTCGGTCTCGCTCTCGTCTACGGCGTCGTCCAGCAGAGTGGCGGCTTCATTTTGGTCAACAGCATCGAAGGACAAGGATCGTCCTTTGAAATATTCCTGCCGGAAGTTCGCGAGCCCGCGCAACCCATCGCCTCGCCGCTGCCGTCGCTCCCGAGCACGCGCGGGAGGGAGAACGTCATGATTGTGGAAGAGGATGACGTGTTGCGAAAGATGGTGGCCGGCATTCTCACGGCAGACGGCTATCACGTCATCGCCGAACGTTCGGCTGAAGAAGCGCTGAATGCTGCGCGTCGTCGTCGGGTTAAAATCGACCTGCTCATCGCTCAAATCGGCGCCACGCCTGGCAGCGAGGGCGAGAAATTGGCGCGCATTCTCCACGAAACACAGCCTTCGTTACGCGTTCTCGGCACCTGCAATCCCGATTGCGCCGCGATCGATTTTCTCGAGCCCGGCTCGCACGCGTGCCTGACCAAGCCGTTTACTCTGAGCTCGCTGATGAAGGCGACGCGCTCGCTCCTCGACCAACAGGTCCCGACTGAATAAGGCTCGCCTCTCCGAGCGAGGCGCGTTGATTCGGCGCCATGCGATTGGACGTTTTGCCGCAGCGCCAAGCTGGCGCGGCTGAAAACATGGCCGCGGATTTCATGCTTTTGCAGCGGTATCCAGAAATCGGATATCTACGCTTCCGCGCTTACGGATGGCACCGCCCCGCTTTTACTTTCGGTTACAGCCAGAAAATCGATTTCGTCCGGTCCCAGTTACCCGCGCAAGAAACGTTCGATCTCTGTCGGCGCCCGACCGGCGGGGGCATCGTCGATCATCGCAACGATTGGACCTACGCTCTCGTCATTCCACGCGGCCATCCGGCAGAGGAGGCTCGCGCGCTCGAATCCTACCGCCTCGTTCACGCTGCCATTGCGGACGCACTCCGCGAACAGGGTCAACCCGCCGAACTCAAGCAACGCGGCGACGACACCGACGAAACGCCGGAGCATCCGTCCGCGAAGGCTCCTGGGATTTGCTTTCAACGCGCGGAGTGCTTCGACGTGATCGTGCCCGAGACCCGGAGAAAGATCGCCGGCGCCGCCCAGAAGCGAAACAAACACGGCCTTCTCTTTCAGGGTTCGATCGACCGCGGAGCGGTGCGCAGCGATCTCGACTGGGAAACTTTCCACGACGCGCTTATCGGACATTTAGCCAGCGCACTCGATGTCGATTCTCAAAACGTAGGTTGGCCGGATTGGTCCGATGAGGAATTGAGCGCGTTGACCGAAAACTACTCCACCGTCGAGTGGAACGAGTTCCGATAGGCGCCTCCATAAATGTGGTTGCGAATCAATGACCGTAGAACCGCTCAACCTTCAGTGCGGCGACTCGTCGCCACCTTCCGAGGCGAAATTCATTTCGCCTTCCGGTCCGTCGAGACTTCCCATCGGTGGGCGAAAATGCACAAACCGGTTCAACGATAGATCCGGCAGGTTTCATCAACGCCGCAGTTTTTCTTCGAGCGCCGCTTTCACCTCTGGCCACTCCGGCGCAATGATGCTGAAGTAGATCGTATCCCGAATTCGCCCGTTCATCACGATCATGTGCTGACGGAGAATCCCTTCCGGCTTGGCACCGATGCGTTGGATCGCATTGCGCGAGCGCTCGTTGAGGACGTCGGTTTTCAACTCGACGCGAATGCAGCCCAGTGTTTCGAACGCGTATTGAAGAAGCAAATACTTCGCTTCGGTATTCACTCCGGTGCGCTGCCAAGCCTGTCCGAGCCAGGTCCAGCCAATCTCCACGCAGCGATGTTCGCGCCGAATATTTCCATATCGGGTTGTGCCAACGACCCGACCGGATGCGAGTTCAACAATAACAAACGGATGTGCCACCCCCGCAGCGCGCTCACGCAGAGCCGTTTCAATATAGGCAGCCGTCGCCTCGGGTCGGGGAATCGTAGTCAGCCAGGAATTCCACATTTCGCCCGAACTCGCCGCGTCGATGAGCCCCTCCACATCCTGAGATTGCATCGGTCGAAGCGACACCCTTTGTCCAGTTAGGGTCTCCAACGGCAAAGGAGCAGGAAAGTTTGGCATACCCCAACCTCAAGCCGCGGGCCATCTCGCGCCAAGATTTTAAGCGACACTTCTCGGCCTTCGAGAATCGCAGGGTCACCACAATTTATCAGTTACAGAAGCGCCTCCTGCGGCAGCTACGCCGAAAACCTTTGCTCACCAACGTAGGTCTCACAACGAGCAGGACCCGGTCATCGGCCACCCCGGGTGCATCGCTCTGGCCGCCGCCTGCCTCTGATCTAACCTCAGGTTTTCAACGCCTCCCGGTGCGAACTTCACAACCCTGCATGATCGCCCTTCAACTGCACGGCGGGCGCCGCCACACCGCTCTCGTGAATAACGGAAGGAATAATATACCCGATGAGATTTTGCTGCTCTCCCTTCTTGTCCGTGTGGCGGAACAGCCCGCCCAAGAGTGGAATCTTTCCGAGTACAGGAACCCGACTATCATCCGTCGTGTTTGAAAGACCGGTCAGCCCACCGAACGCAAGCGCCTGACCTTCTTCGATCGTGGCCGTAAAAGAATATTTTTGGCTATCGACCACGGGGTACAGAATCTGCGGCGTGACTTGGCGGTAGCCAGAGACGCGTCCTAGCTCCATTTGGATGACCAAACGGATCTTCCCTTTCTCACCCGGGCCTCCCTTGAAAAAGGTGGGCACAACATTCACCGCCGTGCCAACGCGTTTCACCGAAATCCGGTTCGTGGTCGAGCCGAGGCCCCCGTCGACTGCACCTGGAGACAGTGTGCTCGAATCAAGAAATGGTTCTTCCGTACCGACTGAAAAGAGCGCCTCATGATTCGAAGTCGTGACGACAAAGGGGTTCTCGATCTTTTCGCTTTTCGAATCTTTTTCGAGTGCGTTGAGCTGCAGCGAAAGAGCAGATGAGCTCAAGATCGCCTGGGGCGGCCAGCGTTTGTCCGTCAATTTCTGCAGCGTGATCTGGTTTCCACCGAGTGCATTATTTGCGTCGCTGAGAGCAAGGGACGGTTGAGCATTGGCATAATCAATTCCCAGGATCGTCTCCGGATCACTGGAGGTGGCAAAGAAGCGGGCCTCGATTCGAATCTGTACAGGAGGTTGATCCACCTGGCGGACATACTCGGCAACGTGCTCGTGTTGCGAGCGATAGCAGACGACATACAGCGCATTCGTTTTCGGAAGGTAAATGACCTTTTGGCCTTTTTCCGTGCTCTTGTTTTCGGTCAGAATTGCCGTGGCGCCTTTGCGATCCGCGGGCAGTTTTCCATCAATCGCAACGATGGTTTGCGACGCCAGAGGCGGAAGTCCGATCAATTCCCGTACATCCTCGACGACCTGCTTTGAATCGATTTTGTAAATCAGGTCAAAGCCTTGCCCCAGTGCCCGACCCGTTTGCGGATCGGAATTCTGGTTCATCGCATCACCCTTATCGCCGGCAGCGACAGAGTCCAAATTGGCATGCTCAAAAACGTACGTTTTCGCGATCAGCGCCCCCGCGCTCTCTCGTGAAAACAGCCAAATGCCGCTTTGGTATTGGATCGCGAAGCGATAACGGTCCGACATCAATTGAAGCAAACGCCAGGGACTAATCGTCGCGCTGAGAGAAATCGTTTCCGAGAAATCTTCCGCGGACGGCGCGATAAAATTCATGCCCGCGCTTTCCGCGACTATCTTGATAGCACTCGCTAAGGTCGCGTCCTCGATCGGAATCTGGACCGCAGGCAAGCCATCGAGTCGCGCGATTTCCTTTGCTTCACTCGCGTCCGGATTTGTCGAGGTTGCCGCCATCGCAGCCTGACTCGGCTGCTGCGCGAGTTGGACCACGTCATTCGCCAAACGCGACGACGCCGGTTCGCTTGAACTGCGCGCGACGAACGCGCACAGCAAACTGATCATGATTCCCCCTGCCCGCCCCCAATGCTTCATAAAACCGTTATTTCTAAATTAGCGCCTCTGTCAATTTTTATGTACATCAATCTTTTGCTCATAGTAATGACGTGCATGTTGGTTCTGTTGCTGAAACGTTTTCTCCAGCACCAACATGGATGGGAGCCCAACTAGCGCAGCCATCGCACCAATGACCAAGCCCATCGCAGCTAGATTAATTGGTTTAATCACCTTCGGCAGAGCCTCGATGCTGAGGTTCGCACGCTCGGAAAATTCTTCCGCCAGACCGCAAAGAACCCCCTCAAGGTCTCCCATCTCCGAACCCGCTTCAATTTTTCCAGCCAGCCGCCGCCCTTCTTCCAAACCAAGCTGAAGACGTTCAGCGAGGAAGGCTTTTTCCATGTCGAGACCGGCCGCGCAACGGCGATACGCCGAACGGAAAAAATCTTCGATCAAAGCGTTGCCCGATGCTTCTCCCGCGAGTCGGAAGTTCGTTTCTGGGTGAACGCCCGCTTTATGAAGCGCGGCAAAGAGCGGAAGACTCCGCGCCAAAGCGAGTGCTCGGACGAGTGGCCCAACAACCGGTAAGCGCGCGATCCGACGCTGGATGTTTGCGTGTTTCAGAGCCCTTCGAATTGCAAAAACGATTCCAGCGCTCGCAGCGATGATCGCGGGAATGGCGATCCAGGCATAGTGAGAAATACATTGGCCAGCCGCATTCGCGATTCGATAAGGCCAGGGCAAATCCAACTCCATCCCGCGAAACATGCTCGCGAAATTCGGCACGAAATAAACGAGGGTGACAAACACGAGCACGACCAGCATCGCCCCGGTGATGATCTGATCGAGCATCGTCGTCGCGAATTTTCGTCCACGCGACTCCTGCTCACGCAAGGTGCGCGCAAGCGAAAGATAAATTCCGGCTCGCTCATCCGGCGTCAGTTCCGTGGCCGCCTCTGCCAGCGCGCAATGCGCTTTCGGAAAAATCTCCCGAAACTCCCCGAGGGCGACATGAAGATCGCGCCCTTGATTGAGTCGCCACCGAATCGTCCCGAGCACCCCTCGCATCCGCGCCGTCACTGCCATCCGCGTGGCTCGAACGAGCGCGATACTTTCGGTGCCGCCGCCTTTAACGGTCATACCCAAATTTTCCCAAAAATCAGCAATCTCCTCCGCACGGACAGCCCGACTCGCGCCTAGGCCATCCACAAAGCTCACGTTGGTTTTTCGCGCCGTTTCGTCTCTGCTTAAGCCAATCCCGAACTCTGCGCTTTCCGGAAAGCAGGTATAAACAACGCTGCGATAATTAGCGATGTGATGGTCGTCTCGACGGTGGACGACGAAGGATCGGACGACCCATGGATTCTTCCGTGGCCGGGACGCTCGAATGGAGGCCCCGCGTTGAACCGGAGTACTCATAATAAATGCGCCCAATCCGCTCCCTCCCAAGCATCTTGGAGAATCAGAGCTTCGCTGACAGTCGTGATGCCCGCCGCGGTCAGCTCCAATGCGTTTTCGAAAACCGTCGGGAGTTGGTGCGCCCGCATCCATTCGTCGTACTCCTGAGATCCCGCTCGCCCTTCGATTTTTCGACGTATCGCGGGAACGTTTGGCAAAACCTCAACCGCAGCAGCGCGGCCGCGATAACCTCTGCCGCGGCAATGGTTGCAATCGCGCGCATGCGGTCCCATCCGCCACAATCTTTCCGGAAGCGCGACGCCGTGACGCGCAAACAATGCTTTTTCTTCCGCGTCAGGCTCATACTCGCCACGACACTTCTCACAAACCCGCCGAACAAGACGCTGTGAAACAACGAGGATCAGCGATTCCGCGAGCATATTCGGCTCCGCGCCGAGATCGGTCATCCGCACGATCGACGTTGAGCACGATTTCGTGTGGAGAGAACCAAACACCAAGTGTCCGGTCAGCGCTGCCCGTAAAATCGTTTGAGCCGTATCCTCATCACGAATCTCGCCGATCAAACCCACGTCGGGATCTTGTCGCAAAAAGGCGCGGTTGAGATTTGCCCAAGTCAGCTCGCGACGCTCGTTGATCTCGGCTTGATTCACTCCCGCCAGCAAAATTTCAACGGGATTCTCGAGTGTGGTCACATTCAGGTCAGGTCGATTCAGCGTGGCTAGCGCAGAAAACAACGTGGTCGTCTTCCCTGAACCGGTCGGGCCGCAGACGAGAACCAATCCTTCGCTGCGGGAAATCGCGCGCGTCAGATAGCGAGCTGGTCTCGATGGAAGTAAATGATCCAGCGATGGCACCGCGCCTTGTCTTGGCAAAAAACGAAGGGCGATTTTCTGGGTCACGCCACGAATAGGGTATGCACTCGCGCGCACCCGCACGGTCTGCGCACGCGAGGAATCTCTTGAAACAAGTTCGATCTGAAAGCTGCCGTCGATTGGGCGATACTTATCACTCCCCAGTCCAACCTGGGTCATGAGACTGTAAACCATCGCCTCTCCCACCGCCGTCGGCACGTCCAACATTTCTTCCAATAAACCGTCAACGCGATGGCGCAGCCGGGTTACATGCACGCCGGGTTCAATATGTAAATCCGTACTGCCATCGCGAAGGGCTTTGAACACGGCCCACTTCCATAAGCTCTCGGGTGCGGCGGAGTCGCGATGCCGCGGATCGAAGCGCTGCCAATCTTTGTCGTCCAACACGATCAATCGCTCTTCGGCTTCGATGACGTCCTGCTTCGTCGCACGGCTCGCGGCGGGTGTGGGCAATGTAATCTTGCTGGCCCCCAAGCCAGGGGATTGAGCGCTCGCATTCCCATCGCTCAAGCCAGCTTGATCGGAAGCCCGCAAAAGCCAGTGAATCGTCCATCCTTCGCCCAGCTCTGCATACAACCGATCCTCGATTTCCAACGGCGGAAGGCTCGCTGTTGCGCACCATAAATGGCGATCGAGTTCGAAGACCGCCGTTGCGCGTTTGCGCAATGGCTCCGGCAATCTTCTCTGCGTCGGTTCGGAAAAACGAAGGTTGGCCGGCTGCACAACCGCCCCCTCGCCGCGAAGAAACCATTCAGCAGCCATATATCCCAGCGGTAACGCCGACTCGGACGCAGTTCGATCCGTGATGAAATTTTCCAACACCGCCGCCTCTCCTTTTGTGCTGTGATAATACTGCAGCAGAAATCCGAGCGCATTGTGGCGGTCGGTCGGCATCACCAAAGTCGACGGAAATCGGCCTGCACCAAACGCGAGGTCAGCGGAAGATGGCTCATGTGCCGTCCAACTTTCGATCAAAGCGGCGACATGCGCGAGATGTCGGTCGTAATCTTCGCGCCGCAACAGCACGGGTTGAAACGTGCCCCACGACAGTGGCGGAGCAATTAGCCCGATCCTGACGTGGCCGAGAAGCAAAACCGGTCCTACTCGCGCGACGGGAAGCCAAGGAAGTCGCTCGGGTTGAAACGCATGATGCGAACGCTTTAACCAAAAATAAAAAAGCCGCACGGTTTCGACGTCGAGGGTAGACGCCAATTGCACCGGGTACATGCGATGCTCCATGAAGCCATCGACGATCTCATTGGCTCCAATGACGAAGCCGTCGACGCCATCGTTCGCCGAAGGGAGATCGATCTGCGCCAGCTTTGGAACGCCCCGTGACGTCAACATCAACTCCAGATTCCCTGCGTTCATTTTCCCCTCCGCATCTCACCGGAAAGTGGAATCGTGCACTCGACCTGGCCGCCTAGTTGGGGATCGAGCGCGGTGAGGTGAAACACGAGCCGGTCGGAACCTATTTCCCGCAAAACGATTCTGAACTTTTCAAACGTGTCGTTCTTCACGAGATGAAGTTCGTCCCCAGGCTGCAGTACGGCCCCGTCCACCAACAGCAATGGTCGCGGTTGGTGCACAACTGAGCGAATATGCGGTACCAACAAAACCGGCAGTTTTGCGGCGGGATCGTTTTTATCCTTCAACACCGGTAACGGTTGCTCCCTGTCGCCCGAAATCTGAAAGGGGTTTCTTCTGAGGCTAACCGGAAGCGCGGCCTTTTTGTCGGGGACGGCGCGGCGGAAATCAAATTCCTCACGGTTCGCACGGGCCGGACTCACGCAAGAAAGCAATAGAAGACCCGTCACGACATAGCCGATCATGAACTGTTTAACGTGCGTATTCATTTTCTGGCGACGTCGGGCAAAGACTGTTGGATCTGCGAAAAGCGCTCACCCTGTTCCACCGGATGATACAACGTGATCCCAAGCTGCACCGAATGGCTGGCGTAACTCGTAAGGGAAAGGCTTTCGACTCGGGCGTAGGGAAATTGACCTTCCACTTCCCCCAACCAGGTGAGCAAGGCGGGCAGCGACTCGCTCGTAACATTGATCGAAACCTCCTGGATACGTATCGTCGCGCCGCCAACCGGATAATTTTTAGCCTCAGCGGCCACAGTCGTGCCTTCAGACGTAAGGCCAGCCTGCGTTGCCAAGGTCGCCAGCTTATTCCGGAGATGATTGCCCAAGTCGTTCGCAGGCGCAGGGCGACGAAAAGCGTCCCATGCCTTTTCGAACGTCAGCAACTCTTGCCCCTCTCGTTCCATCTTTTCGAGTTTCTCCTCTGCGAGCATCTTAGCATGCGCTAACTGTGTGGCCTGCTGTCCCGTTTCCAGGAGGGTCCGACGCTGGAGCTGTTGCCAGCGACTCGTTCCCATCGAAAGGGCAAGTGCCAATACAAGTCCCAACGCTTCGCCGATGAACGCATTTCGATAGTAACTCATGCTCACGCGCCGAAGGTCGGCAAAATAACGTCCCAGGCATATATCACACCTCCGCGTCGACCGCTTGCCGCAACAGGGTCATCGCGCCGGCCGATCTCGTAACCCAGATGATAGAGGCGGGCCTCCATCTCGCGTAGGCCAGCGCGTTGCGCTTCCTCGGCGCCATAGAGTGTAAATTTCAACTTTGCTTGCGACAGTCCCTCCATGGCTTGGACGTGCAATCCGTCCAGTGCCACTTCGTTCGGAACGGCGTTTAACAATTCCTGCACGAGCTGCTGCGCGTGGTAATTGCGTTGGACCCATTCACTGCAGCGTCGAATATCGTCCAATTCTCTTTGCAAATCCGCCCCGTGCTGATCAGCCGCATTCTCCGAGTTTCGGTAGTGAAATGCTTCCAGACGATGGGCCGTAATTTTTTCCTCGAGACTGATCGCAGAAAAAATTTGGCAGGCAGAGACAGCGAGAGAGAGACCCGTGATTGCAACGCCCGCCCAAATGAACGTTCGAAGTTTGCGCGGCAGCGCGCTTCGCATCTCTTGCAAATCTGAACGCAGATCATGGCGAACCATGTCGTCGATTACTGCCTCGATGCTCTCACTGGATTGAAAATCAATGTTCAACGCTTCGGTTTTCAGCGTCTCCCAGGCGAACCGCTGTCCGAGAATCAGCATAGCTCCATCCTTTTCTTTGGTGAAGTGAGCCGCGGCGCGCTTGAATATTTGCGTGTGCACTTCTCCGACGGGGCGATTCACGAGATATGAAACGCCGCCCTCGTTCTGATCGAAGGCAGAGTCTTTTATGCCAACGAGGAGCGCTGTTTGTCCGTCGAAGACCACCAGAGAACGATTCGGCGAAAGCCGTTGCCGCTGAAGTTGCGTGAGAAATTTTTCTAAAATCGCGATCGCTGCGATCCGGATGCCGGCAATCTGAAAGCCCGCCTCCATTGCCTCCCGTTCGAGCGAGTCGATAATCGCCGCACGGACTCCCGCGACGATGCTCCCATCCATCGTCGGATGGTCGATCGCGACCCGCACCGCATCTTCCGAAAGGCGGTCGTCGCCAAAATCAGCAATAGCTTCTCTTACTCGAAGCATTTGCTCCACCGCCGACGCACTGAATGACGCTCCGCTCACAGGCGAGGCGGTGGCCTGCCATTGTTGTTCAATCAACAACACTGCCCAGCCCGATACCAACGCATTCTGCGCCAGATGCTCCCGCCATTCTGGGCTTCCGCGTTTGAAGGATGCCGAGCGCGGTCGCGAGAATTTAGCAGTTCCGGTTCGATCAAATTCAATTTGCTGCGTCCACCCAATAGCGGTGCCTCCTCCTCCAATCACAACCACGCTTTCACCTTCAAAACGCCGACCCAACGAAAGCGCGGCATCGCCCGCATGTGGCGCATAAGCCCGGCCATTCAACAGCTCCAAAAACGATGACAAGAAAAGGCTCACGGAGGCGGAGGCGTTAAACGAGAAGAACGCCCTCGGTCATGCGTTTCAAAATACACTGCTCAAACGTGATCATACCACTTTGCCGGCCGGTCACCTGCTCGTTGCGAAGTGCGTTGGCTTGGCCATTCGCGATCATGCTCATGAGCTTGGGAATCCGTTTCGCCGCAGTCGGACTCTCTCGCAGCGTGATGATATCGAAGACAGGCACGAGGCCGCCGTGCCCAGGGAGGAGCCGCATAGCGACGATAAGTTCGAGCGCCAAAGACAGCGTCTGCATCGAGGAGGATTTTTGATCCAGGATGGCTTCCATCAACGTCGCGTAGCGCTCTGCGGCCGAAGCAGCGTCGTGAGCATGGAGCGTCGCCATCACAAGATGGCCGGAAAGGGCAGCAGCTAAGGCGGTTTCTGCCGATGCTTTATCGCGTAACTCTTGCACGCCGATAAAATCAGGATTCTGAATCAGTGCTTCTTCTAGACCGAGCGCATAGGTGGCGACGTCTTCACCAATTTCGCGCTGATGGAAAATCGCCCGCTCCGTATTGTCGTGAAGAAACTCAATCGGACTCTCGAGTGTGATATACTTTCCCCCGCGGCGCTCCGCGCGATGGCGCATCAACGAAGCCATCGACCAACTTTTCCCCGCACCAGTTGGCCCACAGATAAGGATCAATCCCCCAGACAAAGCAGTCACCGTGTCTGTTAAAACGTCTGGGAGTCCGAGCGCTTCGGGTGAAAGTATCGAGTTCGGCAAAGGCCGGATCGCGAGCTCTTCGCCGCGACGATGGCAGGACCAAACGCAACGAAAGCGACGTTTTCCGATTTCGATCACTTTGATCAACGCGGCCAAACGCCTCGGCTTTTCCATCCAGGGAGGAATTCCGAGCAGCGCTACCATCCCGCCAGCCCAGTCCTCCGCCAACCAAGGCTGCTTCGAACATTGCAAGAAAGTGTTCGCGCGAATCGCGACCTCCCCATTCGAAAGAAGGGAAATATCCGTGACGGATGGCTCTTCACTCGATCGCGCCAGCAGCGCGATAATTCGACTGACTGCATCGCGAACCCCAGGAAACGAAAGTGTATCCGATTTCATGGTACGAAGACGCTGGAAAGCGTTGTCCCTACACTTTCAACTCCATCTAGCTCCGGCCGGCCGACGCGCATCCCGGTTTGAGATAAAATGGGCGCAGAAAAATCCACCTCTCCTGCTACGTCTGTCGGGCTGTCATAGTAACCGCTGACGCGTTCCGGTGGTCCGAGCGTGATTGCGGATCGAACGAGTGTCCATGTCCCAGCCCAGGCGCGAACGCCCGGCAACGTACTACTTGGCGTTACCGAAAGTATCTGCGAGTTGCGCCAGAGGCTGCGCCCGCCGTCCGTGAAGATCGATGCGGTGTTTCCGGAACTCGAGTCACCCGCATTCGTCCCGAACGTCCATTGGAATCGCGGTTCGATTTGAGTCCAGCCTGCGCCGAACCGCTGCTTCACTTCCGCCGAATAGCCGATTACAGCTAAACTGACTCCGCTCGAAACGGACTGTGCGTCGATAAAGTTGACCGAGACTTGGGTTCCGGAAAGGTATTCCGCTCCCGCAAAATCATAGACCGGTCGTCCCAAATCGACGCCATAGATAAACGGCACGATGTCGCTGGGCTGATACACTTGGACTTGCTGACCGACTCTTGCGAGCCAACGGGCTCGCCCATCTTCTAACAGTACCTGCGTATCCGTTTCTGGATTACCGGCGAATTCCGACCACGTGAGCCCCGAATACGCCCGCGCCAGCGCCTGAGCACTCATCAACACGCTCGTGCTTCCAGTTGCAGAATTGCGCTGGGTTTCCGGCGCATTCTCCTGAAGCAAGACCCGGTCAGTCGGATTTGCAGCCGTCGATTGCAACATAGCTCCGTAGCCACCGGGTATGGGTAGGAGGTCAACCGCACTTAGAAAAGAGCCGCTGCTCGGGGAAAGACTCGGTGTTGCTAGTTTTATCTCTGGAAGCGGCGTTAGCGGATCATTCCTACGCGCGTCCGCCGCGCTGGCTGCGCCAATCTCCAAGCCCATAGGACGGGCTCTCGCTTCCGAACTGTTACTCGTCTCTTCGCTGATGAGCGTAATTTGAGGCGCACCTTGCTGGGCCGACAGCGCCTGATGCGTCGTGCTGAGGCCAAGCTCCTCTACGTCTAAATTCGGTGCCATGGAATGTAAGATGAGGCGCCGCCTCGCATCTATGCCCGATGCGACCAAATCATCACTGGCTGACCGCCAGCTCTCCGCGCGAGCCTGCTCTCCCGCATAGGCTGCCACGCGAGGCAAAAGCACCAGAGCGCGAAGGATCGGATATATCGCGATACCGAAAATGACAACGCCCACCATGACTTCCTGAAGAAGAAATCCTCGGCGTCGCTGAACGAGTGTATTCAGGTATTCCATACTATAACGTCGCCTCAGTCGCCACCGCATAAACAACGCGTGGCACCAAATCGGCGACTTCGGTCGGCAAAGGCCCGGGTCGAAATGCATCCGCCGCCACTTTTGTCCCTGTTCCCTGCCAATAACTAACGTGCCCAACCGTGAAGGGGCCTGCCGTGACCCCGACAACCGAGTCACGGTCGAGCAGAACGGCCCCATTTAAAATGATGGGGGAGGCCGCCTCCAATGAAACGTGGTAACCAATCAAAACCATCGGTCGATGTATCGCGGTGGTGAAGATCAGCCGCGTGGGAGCCAGGGTCGGATCCGACGGTCCCGCAATCGCAAGCAAGACGGGAGAGTTTTGATTTCCGTCGTCGCGAATAACTATCTGCGTATTGGCAATTGTACTACAGACGACCCCAAGGCTTTTTTTCTCCGAAATCGCGCCATTCGTTCCCTCCCCAAACTCTCCCAAGTCAAGCGTGAGTCCGTTCGAAGTCTCCTTCGCTCCGGACCAACGCGGGTTGATGACGCCGGCACCGATTTTAAGATAGTGCGTGGTTCCGGCAAAATCGACCAGCCGTTGCAGATATGTCTGCGAGAAAATATATTGATACTCCTCGGACAGCGCGGCCAAGTAACGAAAGTGCGACGGCCTGCCGCCTTCGACGGCGAGGGTGGCCACATTCGCGCGATCCCGAACTGCAACCAAGCCATTGGGAGCGAGGCTTTGCGCTGAAAAGAAATGCGGCCACTCAACCGACTCCCCTTCTGTTTTGCCAATCTCCCCCGGCAAATCGTAACCGCAGGCGGCGAATCGTGTGAGCGGAACAGCGACGAGACGGACGTCCACGGCCACGTCGTAACTTTCTTTACTTATACCCGTCGCAGCACGCGAGAAACCGAGATTCAGGGTCGTCTTCGCTGATTCAACAACCCGATCGCCCATCAAATAGCGGAGCTGGGGACCTGCTTGAGTCAAAAGGCCGGGCGAAGGAGCACCGAGTGGCGCAGGAGACCCAGACCAATTTGGAAAATCTTCCGGCGATTTCATCGGTGATTTCGCGGAGAAGTCTCCGAAGGCAACGACAGAACTGTCGTCTAAATCCGAAACAATAGAGGAAAACTCGCGACGGAAAGCCGCGTCGCTCTTCTCGCCATTAGGGCCGAAAGCTCTTTGTATAGACTCGCGTGCCGCCTGAACCACTCGCAGCGCGGTGATGCGGTTTTCGCGACCGATTTCGATCGCACGTTCCATCCGCTGGATATCGATCACCGATGCGGTGTGGAGCATTATCGTCGAACCGAGAATCAACACCGCCACGATCAAGAGCGCGACCACGGCCGAACCCTGTCTCTGTTGTAGCCATGGCCTCATGCGCTGATAGGGAGGCAATAAACAAAACGCGAAAGTGACGGCAGATCGGAATTCGCATCCGGCTGGCTCCAAAGCCACGGGTCAGGAAACACCACGACGGCCGGCCCTTCCTCGGCGATCTTCCCTTCCGCATAACGATACCAGAAGTGGCGTGCACCGACCGCCGCTTCCGCAGCAAGGCCAGCCTTCTCTAAGAAAATGTAGCTGAGCTGACCTTCTGCAACGTCGTACAGGTCGACCTCCCTTCGGATCAAGTCTTCCGAGCTAGCACCATCCTTCAAAGATATGTTCACGGAACGGACCTGAATAAGGGTGGTGGCCTGGAGTGCGCCGTTCAGAGCACCAACCAGTAAAACGGTGAAATCTTGCGCGTTGGCTTTGGTTTCCTGAGCTCCGAGCTGCAGGGAATATATTTCTCGAAAAGCGTATGCATCCATTGGAAGCCCGCGTGAAACATCGGTGATCAGCGGTACGCTCTGCATGTTCAAAGGCGCGAGCGAACAACGTGACGCTGTCGCAGGAATCCCCTCGTGTTCACCTCCAAATACATAGGCTGCACGCGTCCCATGTAACCGCTTTATAAATACAGAATGTAATCGGACTGCGTCAGCGAACGAAGGAACGGATGGTGCAATCGGTATCACTACTCCGGCGACCGTGGTAGCACGGCCGGGAAGAAGCTGTTTGGCAGCGATCACGATGCGAATCGTCATCAGCGCGAAAAACGTTGTAAGGACAATACCCACAATGAGCTCAGGAATCGTGAACGCCGCACGCCGCATCCCGAGAGAGGTTTCAGTAATCGATCGCATGATTGTCCTCCCTTAAAATTGTCGGCGAACGAACGTCTCCCGAAAGGGAAACGGAATAATTTCCGGCCATTGAAAGGTAGTCACTCGGCGCTCCAGAAAGCAGGTTCTGACTGATGAGCATCTGCAGGCGGTCCGCATCCGAGGTGCTGGCATTCCACTGCGTCGCCGCCGTGGGTACGGTGAGAACATAAGTGTCACGGGCGGCGTTGATCAGCCGAGCGCTGTGCATGGCCGCGGTCTGCAGCGAGCTCGTTCGAATACCGGAATACACCGGCACCGCGATGAACGCGAGAATGCCCATAACAGCGATCACGATCGCCATCTCTCCGAGGCTATAGCCACATCGGTCCCGCGATGACCATGGCAAGGCCTGGCAACCTTGGAAGGTGCGCTGCATAAACGACTGTTCCTTTATTGCCTACAGGTTATGGCCTGACAGTCGGCTGATCTAAGAGAGGCTCGAAGATCGGTGCGGTCGTTTTCGTTCCTGGAGTATATTTGTAGGCGAGCGGGTTAACGTCTTTCTCTAAAACAATCTGTTGAGCAGCAGCAGCCGGGTTGGCCGAGGGAATGGATACACCTCCACGTAGCGCCGCGATTGCGGCCGCGCCATCGGTCCATGCCGTGGTGTCCACGCCGCCGTTGTGAATCGTCGTCATGAGTTGATTCAACGTATCAGCATTTTTGATCTTAACATTGTCGGCGCCTGAATTGCGCACGTTGTTATAAATCGGGACCGCGATCGCCGCCAGTAGACCCAAGACAACGATGACGATGATGATTTCAGACATGGTGTAGCCCCGGCGCGAAGCCAAAGCGAATTTCTGACGACGGACGCGTTTGACCGCGGACTGCGAAGAAGTGGTGGTCTGCATAAAGCCCAAACTTGAGATGTTAGCATTGTACGACTTCGACCGAGATCGAAGTCCCCAGCCCGCCAGGGCCGAAATGCGAAGCGGACGCTGATAAATGATTTTCCGTTTGTCTATTACTTTTTATTCGAAATCACAAAAAATTCTTTCGTCTTTGTTTACCGAAGAAGGGTCATGAACTTGCGATGGAGCGTCATCGCAGGATTCAGGCTAACTCATCCGCCCTTGACTCATCGTCCTCGAATCAGACGAACGCGGCAGCATATCGAGCATGGAGAGGTTCGTCGTCCGGTTTGACGTTGAAGCAATCGCCAAGTCGTCGCTGATCGATGCCAGTTGCCGAGAGCTAGACGAAATAGCCAGGCCTGCGAGCGTGCCCTTGCCGGAACTCGCACCGGCTCGAGAAGCGCCCGAGAAAATGCGACTGAGTGCGCTGGCGAGAAACTGGCCTTGGGCACTGGCCGATCCCAGACTTCCGGTAGAGACCGCAGATATTCCTTGCGCATTAAGATGCCTCATCGCTTCCCCCAACTGCTCGCCAATGAATGTCGTACCGCTCGTCACGAGAGAATTGAGCGCACGAGGCGCAGCCACAGCCGACGCCATCACCAGCAAGGCACAAAGCGAAACGGCTGCGACGACAGTAAACAGAAGCGTCCAATTCATGAATCCGGCCGCTGCCGCTAACAGGCCGACATTCGTCGGGTTGACGTTCAGATGACTAGCAATGCTCAAGCAAACGTTGACGACCCAAGTAATCACGCCGGTGAGTAACGAACAGGCGATGCCATTGCCCAACGCCCATGCGACGGGCCAAAATGCAATCACGACAAATCGAGTGATAAAATTAGTCGCTGCGGCGCGCATGGGCGCAAACGAGAGACACGCTATCATCATAGGCAGGAATATCTGCATACATTCCTGAGCGAGGCTTCTCACCAGCATACCGAGCTCGACGGCAAACATCGCGAAAACCAGTGTCATGGTTGGTACGGTTAGTGTCGCGACAATCATCGTGCTATCCACGACCGATCGGAACGCAGACGTGATGTTGCCCAACGCATTGGTCATCGAAGACCAAGCGATTTTCATCCATGACCAGGCGAGCTTGGTGAACGAAGCATTATCGTTTTGGACAGAGGTGGGTGGCGTCGCAGATTTTTGCGAAGCATCGGCAAGCACGTCGGAAACGGCAGAGTCGGATCCCGGAAGGATGACCAAAATCGAATCCCAACAGGTCGCGATCGCAGACTGCGGAGAAAAACCGCTTGCCGTGGCAATGCTGTCACCCGCCTTGAACAGCGCCTGACTGAGTGCGGGCGCGGTCGCCATCAATGCGATCGTCATCATCGTCGATGCAATCCAGCCCATCGATTCCTCGCCGTTTCGCGCCTTCATCACTTTTCTGACGGCGACGATCATGACCGCACCATAACCGATTGCCGTGAAGACATTGGTGAAGAAGCTCAGCGAGTCGCCCATCTGCGAAAGTGGCGCCGCCTTTTCGAAAAGATGAGTCGCTTGCTCGATCGACGCGTACCAGTCGTCCGGCGTCTCTGCTCGACCAGACACAGTTCCAATGGCCCAAAGACTCAGGAAAGCCAGGCACGCACGGGGAGAGAAGTGCATCGAGGGCTATGGATTTTCAGAGGTCGGTGCGGCCGCGGCTGCCGCATTCGCCTTCGCGAGAGCGGCGTCTACGAAGTGTTGAGATTCTTCTAGCTGCATCTGCTGCGTTTTATGCGCCTCGAGCTGGTTATCTCCTAAGTAGGTGTTCAGCTCCCCCTCGGCTTGTTGAACGCGCGACGCCGCAATTTCCATGCGCTGACGCGACGCTTCGAGGCCGGCTTGATGGAGCGCCACCTCGCTTTGGGTCGACGCCACGCTGAGAGCGTTCAACGCGTGGGTTTGGTAAGCGAGCTCCTGCGTATCGACATCGCGCTTCTTCGCGATTGCGTCGTCCAAACGAGATCGCAGAGCTTTTTCGCCCGCCATGCCGGTGTAGAGTGAACGATCTCGACTCACCGACTCCCCGAAGCTTTGATAGTTGTCGGATACGTCGAGAGTACCCTTCGCTTTTTGCGGCGAGGATTTGTAGAGGCTCCAACTCGACCGAGCGAAGTTCAGGATTTCGTCACTCGTTTTCAAGGCGTTGGCGTCCATCGTCAGCGAGAGCGCCGGTTGCGCATCGTTCACGATTTGTTTGGCAAAATCTTTCGGATGACCAGCAATGCTAACCATTTCCTTGGCCTGCTGGACCTGCGTCTCCGCTTTTTGAATCATGTTCAGCCATTGCGGTAGTTCCTCCGAACTCCAAAGCATTTCCTGCGCGGGATCGGAAGCGACGATGACAACATCGCCGACTCCCATAAATGCGTGAGCGGTAAAACTGCCCAAAAGAAGACAACTGAACGCTCCCGCTATCCATTTGGTTTTCATCTCGTGTATTGGTTATTCTGTTACATCCAGCACCACGCTATGCGGCTCCAGTTTACGACCGTCGATCGTCACCGTCGGTCCCGGAACAACATAATGAACCGTTTTGCCTTCGAGCGCCGGGTCCTGCGCCGGTTCGGCCTCGAGTGCCTGTCGAAGAAAATATTGTCTCTTAATCGCATCGGCCTGCCCTCGGACATAACCGTCGTCGAAGCTGCTCTGTTCGACTGCGCGGTCCTTGCCTGAAGCGAGTCCGCTCGCGAGCGCACCAATACCGGCGCCGGCGATGGTCCAAGCGGGATCTTTCCCGCCTAAACCATAGCCTGCTACCCCGCCAGCTGCTGCGCCGACGCCGGTGACCAGTGCCCGATTTGTGGTCGATGGAATCACCGAACAGCCCGCCAATCCCATCATTCCTCCAACCATCCCCCCCGCCAAAGTCCATTTATTCATGCCGCATTTTTTTTCCTACCGCGTTTGCCTTGCTCGATTTTTTCCGCCTCGAGCAAAACTCCCTCCACCGGGTCCTCGTACTCGTTGAGCACTTTCGCGCGCTCATCGAAAATTTGTCCTGAACTTTCGGATACATAGAGCATCTCACGCGTCGCAAAATTGCGCGAGGTGCCGCAACTGACTTTCACGCCCTCCTGGCACCACACCGCCATTTCCGAATAGCGTTGATCCGAATTCTGATATTCCGGCGCCGAGTAGTTCCGAATCATTTCGTTACCAGCAGCGGAAAGCCCGATCGCGGCGCCGAGATCATCCAGGTCAGCGCGGTCGTTCTGTCGAAAGATCCAAAACTGTTTCGAATTGCCGAAAATTACCGGCCGCAATTCAGACTGCGCAAGCTGGCTGTATTGTTGCGTGACCGGTAAAATTCGATAGCCGAATTTGCCCATCTGCGCGTACATCTCGGAGAACAATTCTTTTGCACCGCCGACGCCGATATATCGGCTGGGCTCCTCGTAGATTCCTTCTTTTCGCCAGGCACGCGGCAGCGTGATGACATGCTGACGGATCACATTGCCGAGAAGGTAGAGCGCCGCTTCTTTCAGTTCGCGGTTGGCTTCTGGAAGCAGCCCGAGTTCGAAGTGCATGAGCCGATTCGCGAACCCCCGATTGCGCACCCCATCGAAAAGGCAGCCGTTAGCGCCGTGGCGCGTCCAGGCACGTAAGCGAGAGGATAAACGCATGACTTCGCGCTCGTCGTGATGACCGAAAGGCGTGTGTTGCATGCTCTCCACCAGTGCGGAATGCGTCGGAAAATCTTCCGGCGAAAACATGGTCATACCAAGATTTCGCACCAACAGCGCGCTTTCTGGTTTTCGCAAAAAGCCGATGATCCGATCTTCAGAAAGCCCCGCCTTCATTTCGGCGAAACGATCCGGCTCCTCTTGCGCGAGTTGCCGCAGATCGGCCCAAACCTCCAAGGTACCCAGATTCGACGCTGCGCCTTGTTCCCGACGCCGATCCTCGACGAGGACCGCCCAACGAGCTGCCTCGATCTCACGGTGAGGGTCGCGGTTTTTCCAATCGATCCAGGCTTGCGAGTAGAGGCGATTGACGTACTCGCCGTACATTGCCTTCCGATCCGTGTTAACTTCGGGATCTTGCGCGCGCCCGGCCATTACGCCGAGAAGTCCTGCCGATAGCGCGATCTGACTTTGCGACAGCGGCGAGCTCTGCGTATCAAAATAATTCAGGGTGATGTCGCCGTCCGGATTGAGGATGATCGATTCTCCACCGAGCAATTTTACCGCGGTCGCATACGAAAGACCTTCTTCGACAATGCAACGGAACTGGTAAAGGCAGTCGGTTTGGGAAACGTAGTCGATGACCTGCGAGCTTTTGCCCACGCGCGTCGTCCCGATCACAACACCATGCTGCGGAGTGCCGTTAGCGTAAGCGCGCATCCCCACGAGATTGCCATCCGATCCGTCGTACAAAACTTCTCCCGCCTCGAGGTGTCCAGTGTAAGAGGCCGACAGCGGAACCAGGTCTTGTAGAAAACAAACGGATGGATCCGCGCCGCCGAGAGAAAATAGATCCCAACTACGATACCGCCCGCCCAATCGGCCTGGCAGACTCTCAAAAAACAAGTTCTTCGCGGAACACGGTTCTTCGACATGAAAGTAGCGGGCGCCGGCCATGTGCACGATCGCTTCCTTGATGACCATCATCCGGGCTTGAAGCACATCGAGCTGCGTGTCCCACAGACGAATAATCGGCAATGCGGAGAACGGCCTCGCATATCCGTTCTGCAAGGCGGCGATTTTCTCGCGCTTCTTCTGCGCCATCGTGTCGGCCGATTCCTTCTCGTCCTGAGTGACGTTGCGCTTGAGTCGCTTCAGTTCGATTTCCGTCTTCTTGACCTCGGCTTGGACGTTCAGCGGGTAGCAATTGAGCGTATAAGAATAGTTTCCACTCAGCGCTGAGGTGAGAGCCCAAATCATCCCGAACGAGGTTTCCAAAGGCCATTGCCGCAAAACGACGATCGCGTGATAAAAGCCGTCGAGCTTGAAATAGACAGCGCCTTCGCCGTCTTCGGTGACAATTCCGTCGGAAGGGCAGCAATTTTCTAAAATGGTTCTGCGTAGATCCGGGCCTTGTCGTCGATCGTCGCCCGTAAGACGCAAACTCGGATTGAGGAATGATCGCCAACTTTGGAAATGTTCGCGATCACCCATCAATTCGACTTCGCATTCCGGTAAACGCGCTCCGAATCCCTCCAACCGATCCCCCAACGATTTTGAAACTTGCGCGAGGTATTGATCGAATTGTTGCGGAGTCTGTACGCCGCGTTTGGGCAGGGTCGACGCGCGTTTACCGACCCACACTTCCAGACGCTCCCGCCGCAGCCGACCTTCGTTCATTGCGCGCTGATAACGCAGAAAACGTTCTTCCCGCACGGCCCGGCACCAACCGCGCGCCCCGCTTTGAATCGTTTGTTTGCGATAAATCGAGAGCTCTTCTTCATAATCAGAGTCGACGCGCCATTGGAACTGCACCGCTTCATCGGCGCCGAGCGCATTGAGCCAGGCTCCGAGTCCCGAGTAGTAGGCTTCGCGTGTGCCTGCGTCAGCCGACTTCAGCGCGGGAATCCGAATATTCGCGCCGCGGGCTAGGACTGTCGCAGGTGACAGAGTATCGCCGAAGAAAACGAGATTCTGCGTAAACCAGCCGTTAGGTGCTTCCACGACGAGCCTCCGCTTCAAGTTGTTTAATGAAGACCATCGCTCGCGGATGCCTTTGCCGAGTCCAGGACTGCGGCTTGAGTCGAAAGGAAACGCCTCGTAACCACTTTTCAAATACGTCAGTTTGGTAGGATGGTGGTCGCCCGTGGACGAAGCACTTCACCCAACCCGCTGACAGAATCACCGGGACGATCCCCGAGATCACGCGCGTCACGATGGGTCGGCCCGTCAGCGCGAAGATCAGAATCATCCCGACCAACGCTCCGGCGACGAGGTAGAAGGCGACCATGCCTTCTAGGTCCCAGCCGAGAACAGACACGATGCCCTTCGAATCTGGCCCCGCGTTTGTCGGCGTAACTCGCCAATGTTGAATCTCCGCGCCCATCGTTAAACCAAGGTCACTCCGAATGCGTCCCAAAAACCACCGATCTTGAAAGCTGCAATCATCAGCCACGGCGCGCCCGCGATCCCGAAGGCTCCCCAGATCATGCGCATTCCGTCCTCGCCGCGGCTGGTTTTTTGGGCGCCTTCGATGCCGAGGTACATCGCGACGGCGAGGAACATCGCGATCACGATCCAAAGGCCGTATTGAAGGAGCGATGACATCTCCTTCGGAATGGTGAGCGTCGTCGGCACCATCGGAATGCCTAATTTTTCGTAGATGCCCACGCCGTTGAAAGCGGCCTGCACTGCCCAAGGGACTCCAGCGATGAGGAAGCCCGCCTTGATTTCAGCAAAGGCGTCTTCGCCGCGAACCCATGATTTAAAACCGTTCCCGATCTTGATCATCGCTGTGACGGTGCAGGCAGCGAGGACCGTGATGATCGCAAAGCTTATAATGTTGCTGAACTGCTCAGGCAGCTCGATCGCGAGCAACGATTGAGAGGAAGAAAGCAAACTCATGATTTGGAAAAAGTATTAAGTCGCTGTTGCTGTCAATGATTTATTACGACATAAAAATGGCCTGTTCGAAAAACGGCATGAAAAGGGGCTGCAGAGCGCGTTCCCATGCGTTAAGACCACCGGCTCGAGCGAGACTTCCCGGGGAGCCGTGTTCGTGAGAAGGCGGACATCCGCGTCGCAGTGGGCAGGGGCCGCGTTCTCACGAACGCGGCTGTGCCGGAGGTTGCGGGGCTACTCTATACTGCCACCAGCATTTGGCCGATCACTCGCCAGCAAGCTGCCGGGTTCAGACATAAAGTACGGCGCATTCGCGGAAGAGGACCTTGCTCCCCGGAGATGTCCGTGCTCCGTGGAAATCCGAAAAAGCCGTGCTCCGAAACCCTGGGATTAGCCTTTAACGGCGCCTGTGGTGATCCCGCTGATCAGATGCCGCTGCAGGAATAAATAGACCGCGAGAATCGGCAGGGTCACGATGATGATTCCGGCGAAAAGGCTCCCGTAATCGTTTTGATACTGCGCCGTCAGCGCAAGATTCGCCAAGCCTAACGGCAGGGTGCGCACCTCCGTCGTCGCCGAACCGGAGGTGAGCATAAAGGCGAAAAAATACTCCTTCCAAATTCCGATAAACTGGAAAATCGCTACAGTGATCAGTCCCGGACGGACCAGCGGGAGCATGACGTGCCAAAAGGCTTTGCTCTCCGTGCAGCCGTCGATGATCGCGGCTTCATGCAAGGCTCGCGGCAGGGTCCGGAAAAAAGCCGTCAGGATAAAAATCGCGAAAGGCAGCCCGTTCGCGACATACACGAGGATTAAACCGATCCGGGAATTCAAGAGTCCGATCGATCTCAGCTCGAAGAAGAGCGGCACCACGCTGAGCTGGAGGGGAATCATGAGTCCGCCAATAAAAAGCGCATAGGTCCAACGGCCCAAACGATGGGTCGTCCGAGTCAACGCGTAAGCCGTCATCGCGCCGAGGATCAGTATTGCCATCACGGATACGCCAGTGACCGCCAGGCTGTTGAAAAAATAGCGTCCCAGAAATGCTTCGTGCCAGGCGCGGCTGTAGTTTCTCCATTGCAGGCTGTTCAGCGCGGGCAAAGCGAATGCATCGGCAAAAATCGCGCTTCCCGGTTTGAGCGACGTGTAAGCAACCCAAACCATAGGGAAAACCGTCCAAACGAGATAGCCGCTCAGCACCGCGAAAATCAGGCCACGGCTGAGCCAACGCGTGGGTCGCGCGAACGCCAGCCGGTTAACCGATTCGTTCGACGTGCTCATTCGGTCGCCTCCTCGCGCCCGAAGCCGCGCAGCACCCAAATTGAAATCAACAGAACCAAAATGAACATCATGACTGCGATGGCCGTGGCCTGGCCGATCTGAAATTCGCGAAACATGGTTGAAACCATCAGCGTGCTCAGCACATGGGAGTTGCTCGCCGGATCTTGAGAGGTGAGCAACCAGATCAGTTCGAACGCGTTCAATCCGGTGATCACGAGAAAGATCGCCGACGTTGCAAGGACGCCACGGATCATCGGCAGCGTGATGGCGAAAAATTGCCGCCATGGTGTCGCGCCCTCCAACTCCGCCGCTTCATAGAGTTCCGGACTGATCCCCTGCATCGCAGCCAAATATAGCACGAGGTTGAAACCGCACGCCATCCACAGGTAAATCGGCACGAGCGCCCAATAGAGATGGTCTTGTGACAGCCACGCGTATCCATGAAATGAATGCAGCCAATCACTGTGCAACCGCGTTCCCACCCCGGTGAGGAATCGGTTGATCAGTCCGCCCTGCGGATCGTACGCGTTCATCCAGAGCAAAGTCGCCGCCACGCCGCCGAGTAGATTCGGGAAAAGAAAAACGGCCCGAAACAGGCTTTGGCCCCAGACGCCGCGGTGCAGAAGAGCCGCGAGAAAGAGAGCCGTTGGCACGATCACCAGCGTGGGCACGGTCATGACGAAAAGATTATTCCGCAGGGAAAACCAAAAGGCGTCGCTCTCGAAGAGCAGCCATTTGAAATTGAACCAGCCTGCCCAGATCCGCGGAGTGAAGCCGTCCCAATGATAAAAGGACCAGCTCAATGCCATCAACGAAGGTCCGACGACGAACGCTAACAACAAAGCCAAACTTGGTCCGACAAACAGAAAATGGAAGCCGAGGCGGCCGCGCCGGCTCGCTTCTTTTCTCCCCGTAGTGGCGCCAGCACTACGAGCTTCTTGACGCGGGACGTGTAGGTCCGAGCGCGATCCGACCACGGAGTCGGAAACCGATTCGCGAGAGCGAGGCAGCCTCCTGCGCCAGGCCAATGCAGCCGCACTGAACCCGCAGGCGCCGAGTAGGAGCACTGCGGCAAAGGTGTGTTTATAATCAACGCGATTCACGTCCTCCGCGCGCGCGCGCTGGATGGCCGCCCCGCGTTCGAGATCGTCCGCAAACTGCTGGGGAGTGCTCGCGCCGGTCATGAGCCGAAAACGCGCATCGGTCATTTGTTGATTAAAGAGGGCCCGAAATGCTGCCGACGCCGGTGGTGCTGAATCGAAGGTCGCGGGTGCCCGCTGCATCATGAGTGCGATCTGCTGCATCGCGCTCGAGCGATAAAGCGACGGTGGCACCGCCTTCAACGCAACCGGCGCCTCGAGCTGGCGCGCAAAGGCCTGCGCGCTCGCGCGCGAGGTCAGATATCGGAAGAAATCCAGTGTCGCCTGCTCGCGATGGGAGTCCCCCGTATTAAAAAGAAAATAGTATCCGGCTTGCGCCTGAATTGTATCGGGATTCGTGATACCGTCAGCGAAAACGGGAAGGTTGAAAACGCCGACGTGAAAGTCGGGCGGAATCACGCCACGCGTTTCACTGACGAACCACGCACTCGTCACCATCGCAGCCTTGCGCTGGAGGAACGCTTGGTCCGCCGCCGTATGAGTCATGCCCTGCCATCCGGGCATGAAGTAATTCAGCGACAGACGTTGGACGACCTCGGCCGCGCGAGCGAATCGCGGGTCGCTGCGACTTCCGGCGCGCAGCTCATTATACGCGCCGAACCCATCCGCGCCGACGAGATTATAGTGCGCCGCGCGAAGGAACGCATCGCCGTAACGGAGGTAGACGCCGGGGAAAGCGAACGGCGCGATGCCGTCCGCCTTCATCGCATCGCACAAAGCGTAGAGCTCATCCCAGGTCTTCGGCGGCTGCCAATGGTGGCGATCGAAAAGATCCCGGTCGTAAAAAATGGCCCAGACTCCATAGGCGAATGGAATTCCGTAAACGTGCGAGCCCCGTCTCCATCTTTCCAATACACCAGGCAAGAAGGTGTCCGACCACGTTTGGTCGCCTTCCCAATTTTTCCCGGCCAAGGCTGGAGCAAGATCACGAATTTTTCCATTCGCGATCAGCGTGTCGTAAAGCAAAACCGCGTCGGTGGCATCGGGCAGATCGCCGGCCATGACGCGAATGCGGACTTTTTCATCGATTCGCGCGTCGCCCGCGAGGTGGACGCGGATGTCGGGCCGTTGTTTTTCGAAGTCGCGCGCCGCCTCGTCGAAAAACTCCATTCCGAAGCTGGCGGCGAGCACCGGAATGTCGATGTCGGTCACTTGGGAGGGAGCGGAAGCGACTGCTTCGCGCGCGTCCGCCGTGCAGACCCACGCCTGTAGGGCCGCTAGCACTACAAGAAAGGCGGACCACACGTTGCGTGCAGTTCGCCTTTTTCGCGTGCCAGGAGATCGGTCAGGGCGGGGCGGCCACAGCGGCATTCCACTGGGATGAATTTGGGTCCCAGGGAAGGCAAGCGTGTGAGGAGATCCAGGTGCGGTTCCGCCGCTCTTTTTGGGAGGGCTCGGAAACGGCTGAGCGGAAATGCACCGTCAGCCGTGTCGCTGAGAAGGCCCCGGTTACTGGGTTGCCGGCGCGGCGGGCGTGGTGGGCGCGGCCGCAGTCGGTGTCGCTGGACGATTCCAAATCGCGCGCATCGTGTTTTCCGCGTTGGCTTTTTCCACGTCGTTCAATTTGCCATCACCGTCTTTATCGAAACGGGCAATGAACCGGGGTCTCGTTTCCAGATCGGCCAGCGCGGCCGTTTGCTCGTTAGCGTCGAGTACGCCGTCTCCATTTTTATCATACTTCTTCAGCATGTGCTCTTCCATCCGGGCGATCCGATCGGCGCGTTTTTGATGCAACGCGGCGCGCATGGCGGCGCGTTCGTTGGCATCGAGCACGCCGTCTCCGTTTGTATCAAAGCGTTTGATCAATTCCGCGCGATGTTCTGCCCGGCGATCCGTCGGAGCGGTGGTGGAATCATCCGGCTGTGAGGTGGGAGCGGGGGCAGTTGTCGCTGCGGGAGCGTCGGCGGCGCGGACGAGAGGAGCGAGAAATAGCGTTGCTGCGGTCAGGACGGGAAGTAAGCGTTTCATAGGATTTATTGGATTAATGCAGGTGACGCCCTTCCCGCGCGCCGGTTACGACCTTCCACTGCCAATGTATCAGTTAACATTTTCTGAACAAAGCATGCGCGAGCTGAACAAGCTCGATAAGCTGGCGCAGCTCTCGGCTGTGGAGCCGATTAGTAACTTGAAACCGACAGATCTCGCCAATCCGCGTGAGCCGCTCGGGCGTTTTCACCGAGGCGGCCGTACTCTCTATCGGTTACGCGCGGGCGAATTTCGTTTTTATTTCGAGGTGAATGGCGAAACGATCCTAACCCTCTACATTCTCCACCGTAACTCGCTCGAAGATTTTCTTCTCCGCAACAAGCTGCCGGTGTCGGAGACCCAGCTCGTCGAGCAAGACTCAAAGTTTTGGAAATACCTCGAAAGCCTTACGAAGTGACTCCATCGAACGATCTCGATCCGCGCGAAGACCCCTACAACGTCAAGCGCGCCAGCCGAATCTACTTTCTCCCCAATCTAATGACCGCGGGAAATCTTTTCTGCGGCTTCATGTCGACCATTCAGTGCATTCAAGCCCGATTGGCGGAGACTGCAACCAACGGTGTGTACGATGAAACCACCCCGGCGGGACACTATCGCTATGCGGTGTACTTGATTTTGGGGGCCGCGGGATTCGACGCGCTGGATGGCCGGCTCGCCCGATTGGGTGGGCGCGAATCGCTTTTCGGCGCAGAATTCGATTCTTTAGCCGACGTCATCTCCTTCGGCATCGCGCCCGGGCTGATGATGTTCTTCTTTATCCTGTCGCCGACTCAAGGCTTCACCTGGTTTCGCGACATCGGCTGGTGTGTGGGGTTCATCTACTTGCTTTGCGCCGCGATGCGTTTGGCGCGTTTTAATGTCATCACGAATCCCCTCCTCCACCGCGTAAAAGACACGAATCGCGATTTCGTCGGACTGCCCGTGCCGGCCGCCGCGGCGACGGTGGCGGCGACGATGCTGTTCTTGCTCCAGCTCGCGCAGACGGAAAAATCACTGCACAACGCGGCCCTGGCCCTGCCGTTTCTGATGGTGATGATTGCTCTGCTGATGATGAGCACCGTGCGCTATCCCAGCGGCAAGAATCTCAACATGCAGACGCAAACGAGGATTCGCCCATTCATCGGCCTGCTCGTCATCATATCGCTGGTGGTCTTCTACAAAGAAGTCGGTTTTCTCGTGATTTGCCTCAGCTACGTGCTCTTCGGATTGTTCCGGCATTGGCGGCGTCGCAGCCGTGGCGCAAGGACGACTCCGCCCTTCTGAGTATCTGTGTGAGCAACTGCCCAACAAGCACCCAACAACTCAGCCGTTGCGGATAACTGCCCTCTTGTTCTGATCGGCTCTGAAATTATTCACGACGTTTCGCGGCGGTTTTTCAGAGGAGAAATCGCGAGTTATGCCTGTTTTTCACCGCCTATAGTAATACTGATAACATTCCTTATTGAAGTGCTTAGTAATAATCCTTTGTTAGCTTCTTGGTTTTCGCCCCTTTTCGACTGACCCATGAAATTTAAAATCAACCGTGATCATTTCAGCAATGGGCTTGCTCAAGTCCTCAACGTCGTTGGCTCGAAAGCCACGATGCCGATTCTGAGCAATGTGCTGATTGAAGCCGAGAAGGACCACATCACGCTAACGACCACGAATCTGGACCTCGGCATCCGCTGCAAAATCAAAGCGGAGGTGAAGGAGTCCGGTTCCGTGACGCTGCCGGTGAAACGTCTCGCAACCATCGTGCGCGAATTGCCCAATGTGGACGTGGGCTTCGATGCGTCGCCGAATCATCAGGTCAAACTGACGTCGGGCGGCTCCAATTTCCGCATCATGGGCATCGGCAAGGAAGAATTTCCCCCGTTGCCTGAGTTCGGTGATGAAAAGTCATTTACCCTCGAACAGGGAGAGCTGACCTCGATGCTCAAAAGCGTCGCCTATGCGCAATCGAGCGATGAGACGCGTTACATCCTCAACGGCGTCTATTTTAGCTTTAAAGACGGCAAACTTTCGCTCGTTGCGACCGATGGCCGTCGCCTCGCATTGATCAGCAAGGAACTCGAAGTTCCGGCAGCGAGCGCGGGCAACATCATCTTGCCCGCAAAAACGGTGAGCGAGCTGCTCCGTATGTTGGACAAGGGCGAGAAATTGAAGGTGTCGTTCAACGATCGCCGTGCTGCGTTCCAGATCAACACGGATAAGGATTCGAGCGGATTGATCGACAGCATCTACCTCTACTCGAAGGTGGTTGAAGGCAATTACCCGAATTTCAATCAGGTCATTCCGAAGGAAACGCACCAGCGGATTAAACTGGAGCGCGAGCTGTTTCAACAATGTGTGCATCGCGCCGCGTTGGTGTGCAGCGAGAAATCGAATTCGGTTAAAATTAGGCTGACAAGCAACCTGCTGGAAATCACGGCCCAGAGCCCGGACTTCGGCGAAGCTCACGAATCGATGGCGATTGCTTACAGCGGTCCGGATTTGCAGGTCGCTTTTAATCCGCAGTTTATCCTCGATCCGCTGCGGGCGTTGGCGAAGGACGAGGTATTTTTTGAAGTGAAAGACGAAGTGAGTCCGGGCGTTTTCAAGACGCTCGAGAGCTTTATTTGCGTCATCATGCCGGTACGCTTGAGCTAAGCGGCGAGTTATTTCATCTTGTCGCAGGCGCGAAGACGCAGTGTCTTCATCCGCTCTGCGTCGATGGAACTCTCCTACCTCATTGTTGCAGCGATGTTCGTATCGCTGGTTTTGCATCAGTTGAACTTGCGCGCGGCTTCGCCGGTCCTTGCGATTTTCAATCGCTGGCTTCGCTGGGGAATCTTCGCGACCGGCGGAGCAAAGATCGCGCTTCAATTCGGGTGGATCGACCGGCCATTTTGGGTGGTCGCCCTGGCCTTTCTCCTCATTTGGTTTCTCTGCGAAACGTTATATAACTGGCTTGCCATTCAAGCACTTAGCGTGAGTCCTCTGCCGCTTTTTCCGCGTTTTGCGTTGAACACGTCGGGCGAGGAATGGCCGACCGCACCTCGGCTTCTAAAAATTCGTGATTGGCTTCGCTCGCACGATTTCAAACCCGTACAATCACTGAAAGCGGAAGTGGGACCGGGCTTGTTTTTGCGAGTGTCGGTTTACCAAGATTCGGCATCGGCGCAGCGCATCCAAGTCACGTTTTTACCGCAGGCGAACGGAGCCATTTCGGTTTGTTTTAGTGTTTCATCCGAAACGGTGAGCGGATTTCGGTACGTCACGGATAATCTCTATCTGCCCTTTGGCGGATTTTACCCCGAGAATTGGTTGGTCGAACGTAATCCCTGGAAGCGGTCTCTCGATTCACTGCTGAAACGTCATCAACGGCGCCTGCAGAAAGCAAAAGAGTTGGTCGCGCCGTGGACGACCGATCCGTTGAACGACTTGAATTCGCAGCAACGCGCACTCGAACAGATCAACACCGAACTCGGTTTCCTTCTGCCGCACGCCGATCGTGAAGATTACGGCAAGATGTCGTACGAGGGCCGTTATCGCGTTTGGAAAGAAATTTGGCTACTCAACTACTTCGGGCGCAGCACGCGCTACGAGTGAGTGTGAGCTCATTGCGAACGTTATGGGCGAGTTCCGGCCCGAGACGCGCGCAGGACTGAACGACCATGGACTCATCCATCGAAACGATTGCGGCGCTTTCCACGCCTTCGGGAACGGCAGCCCTCGCGGTCGTGCGGGCCAGCGGGCCTGCATGCGCGAGTTTGGGTGAACAGATTTTCGGTAAGGCACTGAAGCACGGACGTGCCTACCATGGTGATTATCGCGATTTGGAGGGGCGGACAGTGGATGACGTGATCGCGTTGTTTTTCCAAGGGCCCCGCTCGTACACGGGCGAAGACGTCTTGGAAATTTCCGCGCACGGAAATCCCTTGATCGCTCAACGGATTCTCGAAGACCTGTTTGCGCGTGGCTGTCGCGGAGCCGAGCCGGGCGAGTTTACGCGACGCGCGTTTTCGAATGGGCGGTTGGATCTGAGCCAGGCGGAGGCGGTGATCGATTTGATTGAGGCGAGGAGCGCGCGCGCGCTGGAGGCGGCGAACCAGCAATTGCGGGGCAGCTTGGGTCGGCACATGACGAAGCTAACCGAAGGCTTGCTGATGATCTTGGCGCGGATCGAAGCGTATATTGATTTTCCCGATGAAGATTTGCCGGCGGAGGATCGACAAATCGTGCTCGATTCCCTCGAGGAAACACGGCGGGGGACCAAGCGATTGCTGGCGACGCAGCACTATGGCGATTTGCTGCGCGATGGAATCAAGACGGTGATCCTCGGTGCGCCGAACGCGGGCAAAAGTTCATTGCTCAACGCGCTGGTTGGCCAGGAACGCGCGTTGGTTAGCCCCGAGCCGGGAACGACCCGCGATTTCATCGAAGAACGGGTGATCCTGGGCCCGCATTGTATTCGATTAATCGATACGGCGGGATTACGCGCGGCGGAAGGCCCGATCGAGAAGCTTGGCATTCAGAAAACCGTCGAGCGGGCCGCGGAAGCGGATCTCTTTCTCTGGGTCGTCGATGGCCAAGCGGTGGCGCTTGATGGGTGTCCGACTTGGCCCGCGGAGCTAGGAGCGATGCCGAGTGCGGAGAAAATCATTTTGGTGCTGAACAAGGTGGATCTACTTTCCGAAACCCAGCGCGCGGCGCTTCGGGAGAAAGCGCCCTCCCCTTCTTCGAATTCGGTGGAGACGTCTCCAGGTCCGGAAGGAATTCAGGCCTTTCCGGCGGTTGCAGCCGTTTCCGCGCTTTCCGGGTTGGGTCTGGACGAGCTCATCGCGGCGGTGATCCACCGAGCGGAGAGTTTCAATTTGATTCACGGCGAAGAAACGATCGCGATTAACGCGCGGCACGCGGACGCCCTTCGTCGGGCCGAACAGGCTCTGTCGCGAGCGCTCGCGGACCTGCGGCAGTCGGGCGAAATCGAGCTGATCTCAAGCGATATTCGCGAAGGTTTAGACGCGCTGGGAGAAATCGCTGGCCGTATCGATAACGAGCGGATGCTCGACCACCTTTTTGCGACCTTCTGCATAGGCAAGTGAATCGCACTTGTGCTGGATCGAGTGGCCGGCTAAGCTGTTGGCTGTTAATCACTTAATCGATTGATCTACAACAGCTTATCTTTTGACGTCATTGTTTGCGGCGCCGGTCATGCAGGCTGCGAAGCTGCTTTAGCCGCCTCGCGGATGGGCGCGTCCACCCTGCTGCTGACCGGCAATATCGATACGATTGCGCAGATGAGCTGTAATCCGGCAATCGGGGGTCAGGCGAAAGGGCAGATCGTGCGCGAGATCGACGCATTGGGCGGGGAGATGGGAATCAACACGGACGTGACCGGCATTCAGTTTCGCCTCTTGAACGAATCCAAGGGAGCGGCGGTTCAGTCGCCGCGGGCCCAGTGTGATAAAAAGGCGTATCAGTTCCGGATGAAGCACACCTTAGAGCTTCAAACATGCCTGCAGATTTTTCAGGCAACCGTGACTGGGTTGGTTTTTAAAGACGGCGCGGTCGTCGGGGCTAAGACCAATTTAGACATCGATTTCCTGGGTAAAACCGTCGTCGTAACAACCGGGACCTTTCTTCGGGGTTTGATGCATATTGGCCAGAATAAGAACGAAGGGGGACGGCTGGGTGATTTTAGTGCGAAAACCCTTTCGCAGAGCTTCCTCGAAGCGGGGATCGAGCTGCGGCGTTTAAAGACGGGTACCCCGCCCCGGCTGCTCGGGCGAAGTATCAATTTTTCTGCGATGGAGCCTCAGGCGGGCGACGCCTCTCCTACCTTCTTCGCGTTCCACGATACCCGCGGCGATTCGCAATTGTTCCACGTGGAACAAACCGGTGAAAAGCGCCTAGGTTGGACCCCCGGTACGGAGCAGGTTTCGTGTTGGATGACGCACACCACCCCACGCACGGCCGAAATTGTCCGGGCTAACCTCGGCCGTTCCGCGATGTACTCCGGTGAAATTGAAGGGGTCGGACCCCGCTACTGCCCTAGCATTGAGGACAAGTTCGTCCGTTTCGCCGACAAACCTCGGCATCTCCTTTTTTTGGAGCCCGAAGGACGCCATACGAATGAATATTACGTTAACGGCCTCTCCACTTCCCTGCCCTTTGATGTTCAGTTGGAGATGATTCACAGCGTTCCTGGGCTTGAGCACGCCCAACTTCTGCGCCCCGCTTATGCTGTCGAATATGATTTTGCGCCACCGACTCAGCTTTTCCCCTCGTTGGAATCCCGCAAAATTGAAAACCTCTTTTTCGCGGGCCAGATCAACGGGACCTCTGGGTATGAAGAAGCCGCTGGCCAGGGGCTTTTGGCTGGCGTCAACGCGGTCAACAAGGTGCGCGGCCAGGAACCGCTGATCCTTCGGCGCCACGAGGCCTACCTTGGCGTGTTGGTCGACGATTTGGTTACTAAAGGCACGAATGAACCATATCGGATGTTCACCAGTCGCGCCGAACATCGCCTTCTGTTGAATCACGGCAGCGCCGAACTTCGTTTAGCTCATCATGCGAGGAAATACGGGCTAATCCCGTCGGAGCGCTTTGAACGAATCGAAGCTAAGCGCCAGTTGGTCCAACTTTGGATTGAGAAAATGAGTCTGATCAGGATGGGAGCCGCTGGATCCCTGAGCGATGTCATTCGGCGGTCTAAGACCGGCAATGGCCCTGAACCGGTTTTGCCCGAGGATTTTAATGCGTTGCCTCAGCCAGTTCGCGAAGAAGTTCTCTATCGGGTGAGTTACCAAGGTTACTTGGAGCGCGAAGAGCGGCAGATTACCAAGCTGGGCGAGATTGAGAAAATCAAGATTCCTCAGGATTTCGATTTCGGAGCGGTGAGGGGATTACGAAACGAGTGCCTTCAAAAGCTGAAAAACCTGCGGCCCGTGAGCCTCGGACAAGCGAGCCGAATCAGCGGGATCACGCCCGCCGATTTGAACGTATTAATGATCTCGCTCGAGGCGACCCGCCGGCGCGCGGCGGAGTAGGCGAGTGGAGCGCTCGGGCGGGAGTGATTTTCGCCCCAAAAGGAGCATCTCGCGAGGGCGGAGATTGGGAGCCTCGGAACTCCTGAAATCGACCGCGCCGCCGGGTCTGTAACATTTGTGAAACGGTGGGGTAAATCTCCTCGAAACCGTGACCTCGCCGATTCATCGTGAGGGTCATGAGCGAGTCGAAAGCCAAAAAAATTCTCGTTGTGGACGACGAAGTCGATGTGACCGAGTTGGTCGCTTATCATCTTCGCGCGAAAGGTTTCCAGGTCCAGACGCTCAATAATCCGAGCGCGAGCATCGGCACGGCACGGACGTTCTTGCCAGACCTCGCCATTCTCGACGTCATGATGCCCGATCTCAATGGGCTTCAGATCTGCCGAATGCTCCGCGCCGATCCTCAGCTAAAAACGGTGCCGATTATTTTTCTAACCGCCAAGGCAGAAGAGGGGGATCGCATCCAGGGGCTGGAACTCGGAGCAGATGATTACATTTCTAAGCCGTTTAGCACCAAGGAGTTAATGCTTCGCGTGCAATCCATCCTCCGCCGGGCAGCAGAACCCGTGGCGGAGGCCGTGAAGCACCTCCAAGCGGGGAATATCTCGGTTGATGCGGACCGTCATTTAGTCACGATCGACGGGAAACCGATTGAATTGACCGCCACTGAATTTAAGTTGCTGAGGCTTTTGATGGAGCGTCGCGGGCGCGTGCAAACGCGCGAGCATCTCCTCATCAACGTCTGGAACTACGAAACCGAAATCGAGACGCGGACGGTCGATACACATGTCCGACGGCTTCGTGAAAAACTAGGCGGCGAAGCCGACTGGATCGAGACCATCCGCGGGGTGGGGTATCGCTTCGCTGAGCGCAAAGTCGAGGCATGCTCGTACTGATTTCGGTCGTCCTCGCCCTCGCGCTCGGCTTCGCCCTTAAAATTTGCTGGAGCGACCGTCGCGCCCTGCGCGGGCTGCATCTCGCGATCCAAAATCACCGAGCCTTTCGGGCTAACGAAATTCCGGGGGCGGAGTCTCGAGACTGGCGTCAGGTCTGCGCTGACACCAACGAATTAATCCAGGAGTTGTCACGTCTGCAGCAGCTTCGGACCGGCCAGCTTGCTCAGCTCGAAGCCACTTTAGGAAGCCTTCAGGAAGCGGTTTTGATCGTGGATGAGCAAAACCATATTCTGCTCGCGAACAGCGCCTTCGCCGCGATTTTTCCCAAGGCCAATAATATCGTTAACGAACGGTTAGAAAACGTCTTACACAGTTCCGTCTTTCTCAGCTACGTCGAGAGCGTTCGTCAGCAAAATGCCCAGCCCCAGAAGGAAATCGAGTTTGCCGAAGGCAATCGATCGATCTGGGTTGAGATGACAGGAAGCAGTATTCCACCGCTCGATGGGCAGAAAGGAAACTGGTCGCTCTTCGTCATTCACGATATCACTGAACTCAAGAAGCTGGAGCTGGTTCGGAAGGAATTTGTTGCCAACGTATCCCATGAACTGCGCACGCCGCTGAGCGTGATCAAGGGATACGCGGAGACGCTGGTCGACGGCCACCACGACATGCCGGTGGAAGATCGCGACCGCTTCCTGAAAACGATTCAACGACATACGGAGCGGTTGAACTCCTTGCTCGAAGATCTGCTCACGCTCTCGAAACTGGAGTCGATCAACCCGGGCTTGCGCCGCGAGTCGACGGATCTGCCCGCGTTGTTGGAAAATATTATCGAGGATTATCGCATCCGTCCGGCCGCGCAGGAGCACCGGATGGTTCTGGAAGGGGACATTGCGATGGAGCCCCTTCTGATCGATCCGCTTAAGGTCACGCAGGTGCTGGAAAACCTCTTGGACAACGCCCTCAAATACACGCCGAAAGGCTGCACTATTCAGATCCGTTCGAAACGTAAAGAAGCCGAAGTGGAACTCTGCGTTGCCGACAATGGCCCCGGTATCCCGGAGGAGAATCTACCGCACCTGTTCGAACGGTTCTATCGCGTGGATAAAGGTCGTTCGCGAGATAAAGGCGGCACCGGGCTGGGCCTCAGCATCGTTAAGCACATCGTTCAACTTCACCACGGGCGCTGCTGGGTGGAGAGCCAATTAGGGCAGGGGACTGCATTCTATTTCACGCTGCCTTTTCGAAGCAATGGGGGTTGATCCCGTGCGTTTGAGTTGCCAGTTGCCGGCTCAGCGCGCTAACCACCCCGCGTGGAAAACCCCGCTCGCTCTCTGGCGCATTTCTCGCGCACCAAAGAACGTCGCGCTGCCTTGGACGAAAAGGTCCCGAGTGTGCTGCGCGATCACGATCGCATCACGTTGGAAATCGGAAGCGGCCATGGACACTTCCTGAACGCCTATGCGGCCGCTCATCCAAAACAATTTTGTATCGGCATTGATCTCATCATGGATCGTTTCGAACGGTCCGAAAAGAAACGACGGCGAGCGGCGCTGGATAACTTGGTCTTCCTGCGGGCGGAAGCATTAGAGTTTCTGAACTCCTTTCCAGAGACGACGAAGCTGACCGACACGTTTATACTGTTTCCGGACCCTTGGCCAAAGCGCCGTCACCACAAGAACCGACTGCTGCAAGCACCCTTTTTAAAGATACTTGCGCAGCATTCCATCCCTTCGGGGCGCCTCTGTTTCCGGACAGATCACGCCGAGTATTTTGAGTCGGCCTTGAAGGTGGTGTCCTCCCATCCGGATTGGAGCGTGGTGAAGGAGCCGTGGCCGTTTGAATTAGAAACCGTTTTCCAAGCGCGCGCCCCGACCTACCAGTCCTGGATCGCCCGCCGGAATCCATAGGCGCGCTTAGTCAGCCTGCATCATCGGCTTGAGTGACTCGGACGCCCGAGTTCCGAAAAGGTGACCGGGCTGGTGAGGTATAAAGATTTAACATCCTCGAAACACCAGTGTGATGAACGCCACGAGGGAGAACCATTACCAGCCGTGATTTCAGAGATTGACCTAGGCAATGGCGTTTGCGTACTCCTTACCTTTCCAATTTTTGGAGCCCTCTTCGCACCGATATGTCCTGGTTCAAAAAGTTCACGCTCACCATTGCCGCGATTGCGACCGCCAGCCCATTGCTGGCTGCTGCTGAAGAGCACGGCGTGTCCGCGGCCGCCGAACCGCTTTTCACGGTCCTCGGGCTGCCTATCTCTAATAGTATTGTGACCAGTTGGGTCGTCGCAGCGGTTTTGATCCTGGTGATCCGCTTTGCGGTGGGTCGCCCGAAGTTGGTGCCATCGCGTGGGCAAGCCGTGGTGGAGAGTCTCGTCCAAGGCGTCTTGGACCTCACAGCTCCGATTGTGGGTTCGAAGGTCGCCAAGCACACCTTCCCGCTCCTGGTCGGTCTTTTCATTTTCATTTTGGTTCAAAACTGGAGCGGGCTTTTTCCGGGAGTCGGCACGGTTTATCATTTCAGCGACGGCGGGTGGCACGAGTTCGTTCGTCCTGGCAATGCCGACATGAATCTGACCATCGCGTTGTCGGTCGTTTCGTTCGTCGCCTGGCTGTATTTCATTTTCCGATACGCGGGGACGAAGGCGATTTTGTTCGATCTCTTTGGCAACAAGGCCGACCGCAAAGAGATCCCGGCGGTGATCTACTATTTCCTCTTCATCATTTTCTTTGCCGTGGGATTGATCGAAATCGTTTCGATCATTTTCCGTCCGGTTTCGCTGTCGTTCCGTCTTTTCGGTAACGTGTTCGGCGGTGAAAACCTCATGCACTCGATGTCGAGCATGTTCAAGTGGGGTTTGCCGATTCCGTTCTACTTCCTCGAAGTGCTGATCGGTTTCGTTCAGGCGCTCGTCTTCACGCTGCTGGTCAGTGTGTACATTGGTCTGATGTGTAACCACGGCGACGATCACCACGAAGAAGACGATCACGCTCACGGCGCGTCAGCTCCGGCCTCGGCTCACCACTAAAACTTTCCCACTGGGAGCGTGCCAGGCGTGCGCACAGTGGAAATCCAACCAATAAGAATATATCACAATGCATTCTGTAATCGCTGAAATCACTGGCAGCATTCAAGGCGCGCTGGGCTGCTTAGGCGCCGCTCTTGGCGTAGGTCTCGTCGGCACGAAGGCCGTTGAAGCCGTGGGTCGCAACCCGGGTGCTTCCGGTAAGATCCTCGTTCAAGCCATCATCGGTATGGCGCTGGCTGAAGCCGTCGCGTTCTACTCGCTGTTCCTCGGAACCAAGTAATGACAGTTTCCGCATCGCCGAAAATCGGCGATGCGGCCCTTTCTCTCCGTCGCTCCATTCTTCGTCATGCTCTCGTCTCTCATCGTGTTTGCTGAAGCTACCACCAATGCGGTCGCGGCTGCGCCTTCGTCTGGCCTGTCCGATACCGTGACGAAGATTGCCGGCGATTTCGGCGTCACCGTCCCGGCCGTGTTGGCCCAAGTGGTGAACTTCTCCATCGTCGCCGCGATCCTTTGGTTCGTCGCGTTCAAGCCAGTGATGGCATCGATCCAAGAGCGCCAAGAGAAAATCCAAGCGGGCCTGAAGTACGCCGAAGACATGAAGGCGCAACTCGCCGCCGCGCAACAGGAGAGCGCCGGCGTGATCAAGACCGCGCACGCGGAAGCGACGCGGTTGATCGAGGAATCCCGCCGCACCGCCAAAGAGGTCGTGGAAAAATCTCAGAAGGAAGCCGTCGATCGCGCCAACGACCTGATTCAAAAAGCGCAGCAAGCGATCGAGCTCGAACATCGCAAGATGCTCGCCGAAACCCGCACCGAAATCGCTCGCCTCGTCGTGGCGACGACGGAGCGCGTTCTCTCCAAACACCTTTCCGAAACCGATCGCGCCGCCTACAACGAAGCGGCCGCACGCGAGCTCACGTCTGCCTAACCGCTGTCCTGAGCCATGTCTGTCAAAAAGAATGTTCAGCAAGCCGCCCGCCAGCTCTATAAACTGAGCTTCGTCGACGGCCGTCTGACGCAAGAACAAGTCGCTGGGGTTCTCGCTTATGTCGAGAAGACCAAGCCGGCCGACTCGCTCGCCCTGCTCAAAGCCTATCAACGTCTGATCGCCGCCGAAGTCGCGCGCAACCAGGCCGTGGTCGAGCACGCCGGTTCTGTATCGCCCGAAACACTACAAAGCGTCGCCAGCTCTCTCAGCAAAACGTATCAGCGTCCCATCACTGCGACCGCCCGCCCCAATCCGGCGTTGCTCGCGGGCCTGCGCGTGCGCGTCGGCGATGATGTTTACGAAAATTCTCTCGCGAGCCAACTGAGCCAGCTCGGCTCGAACGTCTAATTTTTTAAAACCCAAACCACGCGTCGCCCTCCATGAGCACCGTTCTCGAACAAATCGAACAGCAGATCGCCAAGCTTCAAAACAAGGCGGTTAAGAAAAACACCGGCACGATCCGCGCGGTCGCGGACGGCGTCGCACGCATCGACGGTCTCTCCGACGTGATGTACAACGAGATGGTGCAGTTCCCCGGCGGAACGATCGGCATCGCGCTCAATCTTGAAGAGGACAGCGTTGGATGCGTCGTCCTCGGCGACGTCTCCCATCTCAAGGAAGGTGACGAAGTTCAGACCACGGGTCGCTTGCTTTCCGTTCCCGTTGGCAAAGCTCTCCTCGGCCGCAGTGTCGACGCACTCGGCAATCCGGTTGACGGCAAGGGCCCGATCGACGCGAAGGAATCTTTCCCGGTCGAAAGAATCGCACCCGGTATCATCGCTCGTAAGTCGGTTACCCAACCGCTTTTCACGGGCATCATGGCGATCGACTCCATGATCCCGATCGGTCGGGGTCAGCGCGAATTGATCATCGGCGACCGCGGTACCGGCAAGACCGCCATCGCGATCGACACGATTCTCAATCAAGCGAAGATCAACCGCGTCGGTCTCGCGAGCGGCGACCCGAAATTCCGTCCGGTTTATTCGATCTATGTCGCCATCGGGCAGAAGAGTTCGAACGTCGTTCGCACGATTGCCACGCTCGAAGCCGGTGGCGCGCTCGAGTACACGATCATCGTCGCGGCGACCGCGGCTGATAATCCGGCCAATCAATACCTCGCTCCCTATTCCGGCGCGGCGATGGGCGAGTGGTTCATGGAAAACGGCATGGACGCGCTGATCGTTTATGACGATCTTTCGAAGCACGCCGTCGCGTACCGTCAAATCTCGCTCATCTTGAAGCGTCCTTCCGGTCGTGAAGCTTATCCGGGCGATGTGTTCTACTTGCACAGCCGCCTCCTCGAGCGCGCGGCTCGTCTTGATGGCAAAGGCTCGCTCACCGCGCTGCCGATCATCGAAACTCTCGCGGGCGACGTTTCGGCCTACATTCCGACGAACGTGATTTCGATCACCGATGGTCAGATCTTTCTCGAAACCGATTTGTTCAACCAAGGAACGCGCCCCGCGGTCTCCGTCGGTTTGTCGGTGTCGCGCGTCGGTTCTTCGGCGCAGATCAAGGCGACCAAGCAAGTCGGTGGTAAACTCAAAGGTGAACTCGCGCAGTTCCGTGAACTTGCCGCCTTTGCGCAATTCGGCTCCGACCTCGATGCGAAAACCAAGTCGCAACTCGAGCGCGGTGGTCGTATCGTCGAACTTTTCAAACAGCCGAACGCGAACCCCCTGCCGATCGAGCAGCAAGTCGTGACACTCTGGGCGATCCAGAAGGGTTATTATGATTCGATCGAATTGAAGCGCGTGAATTCCGCCGCTGTGAGCATCCGCGATTTCTTCGCCACTCGCAAAGACGCGTTGCTCACCAAGATCCGCACCAAAGCCGCGCTCGACGCCGAACTCGAAGCCGAAATCAAGTCGGCCATGGACGAGTGGAAAGCCAATTTCGCTGGCTGACGCCGCTAATGCAGAATGATGAATGACGAATGCAGAATGGAGAAAACGATCTCGCGGAACGTACTTACCAGTATGGGCGCCGAGTCGTTTCTTTGTTCAATGCACTTCCTCGAACTCAACTAGCTAACGTATTCGGTCATCAACTCCTTCGCTCTGGCACTTCTGTTGGAGCAAATTATCGCGAAGCCAATCGTGCACGGTCAAAACCAGAGTTTATCTCCAAAATGGGGGACTGCCTCAAAGAGCTTGATGAAAGCTCTCTGTGGCTTCGTCACATTTTCGACTCGAAACTCGTTGAACCGAAACGCCTCGAACCATTGAGAACAGAGACCGACGAACTCATCCGAGTTTTCATTGCCATCATTCGCTCAGCCAAGGGCTATAAAAAGACACCATTTAACAGTAGATGAAATCCAACGACGTTCCGTCATTCATCATTCTGCACTCGTCACTCTTCACTAGGACTTGAGCCATGCCGTCAACCCGAGACATCCGACGCCGCATCAAGTCCGTCAAAAACACGCGGCAGATCACGAAAGCCATGGAGCTCGTGGCTGCTTCGAAAATGAAGAAGGCTCAGCAAGCTGCGCTCGCGGGACGGCCCTATGCGCAGTTGATGAGCTCGATGCTCGCTTCGCTCGCTCCACAAATCGAGGACGTGCAGCACCCGTTTCTCATTAAGCGGGAAGTGAAAACCCGCGGTATCCTTTTAGTGAGTACAGACAAAGGTCTGTGCGGGCCGCTCAATGCGAACTTGTTCAAGATCGTTTCCGAAAACAAGGGATCGATCAAATTCGCCGTCATTGGACGCAAAGGCGCGCAATTCCTTGCGCGCACGAAACGCGATTTGATGGCCGATTTCCAAGTTCACGATCGCGTGCCGTTTTCCGAAGTGCGCGTCGCGATCGAGTTCATGGTCAAGCAATATCAAGATGGCGTGATCGACACGATCGAGGTCATCTACCCGCGCTTCAAAAACACGTTGGTGCAAGAGCCGACGCTGCGCCCGGTGCTCCCCCTCTCGAGCGTGGCCGAATTTTCAAAAGCGCTGCGTCAAGAAAGCGGCCACGTCGCTCCGACCGAAACACGCGAAATGTTGTTTGAACCTTCGGCCGACAGCGTGCTCGACGCATTGCTTCCGTTCTATGTTAACCGCTACATCTATCAATTGGTGTTGAGCGGCAAAGCCTCCGAACACAGCGCGCGAATGGTCGCGATGAAAACCGCCAAGGACAATGCAACGAAGCTCCTCGGCGACTTGACGCTCGAATATAACAAAGCGCGTCAAGCCGGCATCACACAGGAAATTCTCGAAATCGCCGCAGCGCAGTACGCAACGAACTAACAAACGGCTGAAGGCTGAAAGCTGAAAAGCTGAAGGCCAATCCGCCCGACCACTTTCAACCAACTTTTAGCCCTTCAGCCCTTTTCTTCACATGAATACCGGCAAGATCGTCCAAGTCATCGGCCCTGTCGTTGACGTCCAATTCGCCGAGCACGGCATCCCCGCCATCTATCAAGCGCTGACGGTGGAATTTTCCGTTAGCGGAAAACAAGAACTGCTCACGCTCGAGGTTCAACAGCACTTGGGCGCCGGTCTGGTGCGCGCGATCGCGATGTCTTCTTCGGAGGGTCTGGTGCGCGGTATGCCTGTGGTGGATACAGGGGCGCCGATCTCCGTCCCGGTAGGCGACGGTATTCTTGGCCGTATTTTCGATGTCACCGGCACGCCGGTGGATGGTCGCGGACCGGTTCCGCACCAGAAAAAGTATCCGATTCACCGTCCGGCTCCCACGCTCGACGAGCAGGAGACAGCCGCGGAAATTTTGGAAACGGGGATCAAGGTCATTGATTTGATCTGCCCCTTCCTCAAGGGCGGTAAGGCGGGCGCATTCGGTGGCGCCGGTGTCGGCAAGACCGTCGTCATTCTCGAACTCATCAACAACATCGCGAAGGCCCACGGTGGTTACTCTGTATTCGCGGGTGTCGGCGAGCGTTCGCGTGAAGGCAATGACCTTTATCACGAAATGTCCGAAGCCGGCGTTATCGACCAAAAGGATCTCAGCAAATCCAAGGTCGCTCTCGTGTACGGTCAGATGAACGAACCCCCGGGTGCTCGTATGCGCGTGGCGCTGTCCGCGCTCGCGATGACCGAATATTTCCGCGACGAGAAAAATCAGGACGTGTTGCTCTTCATCGATAATATTTTCCGTTTCTCGCAGGCCGGTTCCGAAGTGTCCGCGCTCCTCGGCCGCTCGCCGTCGGCGGTCGGTTATCAGCCGACGCTGTCGAACGAAATGGGCACGCTCCAAGAACGCATCACCTCAACGAAGAAGGGATCGATCACCTCGGTGCAGGCTGTGTACGTGCCGGCCGACGATTTGACCGACCCGGCTCCGGCGAACACCTTCGCGCACTTGGATTCCACCATCGTGTTGGAACGTTCCATCGCCGAACTGGGCATTTATCCGGCCGTCGATCCGCTGGCGTCCGTTTCGAAGGCATTGGAAGTCTCGATCGTCGGCGAAGAGCACTATCGCGTGACCCGTGAAGTGCAGCGCGTGCTGCAACGTTACAAGGATCTCCAAGACATCATCGCGATTCTCGGTCTCGATGAACTTTCGGCCGATGACAAACTGACGGTTTACCGCGCTCGTAAATTGCAGCGCTTCCTTTCGCAACCGTTCGCGGTCGCGGAAGTGTTCACCGGCACGCCGGGCAAGTACGTTCCCGTCAAGGAAACCGTGCGCGGCTTCAAAATGATTCTCGATGGCCAACTCGATGACGTGCCGGAAGGCGACTTCTACATGAAGGGCGGCATCGACGAGGTGATCGGAAGCAAAAAAGGCTGAATGACTAAAGGTTGAAGGGCTGAAATTCAGCCCAGCCTTCGGTAAATCCAAAGCCCGAATTCAAATTCTGAATACACTGGGGCAACTCGGCCAAGTTTTCCTTTTCTGCCTTTTGATCCAATCCGCATCGACTGAAACATAGCACCTCGATCCACCCGGTCACCGCCGAGCTTCAGCCTTTTAGCCCTTCAGCTTTCAGCCTTTCCTTTCCGTCATGAGCCTCACTCTTGAAATCGTCACTCCCGAAGCGCGTGTTTACAGCGACACGATCGACACGGTGGTCATTCCCACGGTGGACGGCGAAATCGGCGTGTTGCCGGGGCATATTCCATTGTTGACGCAGGTCGATCATGGCGAACTGCGCGTGACGAAAAACGGAGTTACAACCTACCTGGCCATCGGCAAAGGCTTCGCAGAAATTTCCAATGACAAGGTTTCCGTCTTGGCGGAAAACGCGGTCAACGAAGAGAAAATTGACGAAAATGCAGTCGAGCAGGCGCAGAAGCGTGCGGAAGAAGCGTTGTCCGGAAAACAGGATCTCGACCCTGCCGAAGTAGAGCGTCTCGAAGGGGTGGTCCGCTTCTCTGTGGCGCAGTTGGGCGTAAAACGCCGCCGCCGCTAAGCGACGATCTCCCTGCTTGGGTGCGCGACATTCTTGTCCGCTCTCCACAATCCGGGCGCAAGCGCACGCTTTGTAAAAGCCGGGGGCTTTGCTCACCTCTTTTGCGACGGACAAGGCTGTCCGGGCGCCCACGCTTCGGCTTTTAATGGCTAGGAGCGCTCTTAATGACTTCTCCTTTACAGGGACTCTTGTTGACACTGATACCCAATCTCAGTTTAGTCCAGCTCCACTTCAGATGTCTCTGGCACGCTCTATTCACGGTCCTTCTCGCATGCGCTTGACGGAATTGCCCGTCGGTTCCTCGGGGCGAGTCTGTGAGCTTTCTGGTCAACCAGATCTTTGCCAACGTCTTCGTGAGCTGGGGTTTTGCGAATCTGCTGTGATCCAGAAGGTTTCTGGTCAGCGGACCTTACTTTGCCAACTTTGTGGCACCCGCATCGCTTTGAGCGATCGGGCGGCTGAACACGTTTTGGTTGAACTTATCCGCGGCGGGGTCTGATCGCGCCGGTGCGATCACAGCACTTTCATGACGGCGGTAAAACTATCGGAGCTTCCCATCGGTGCCTCTGCGAAAATTCGCGAGATGCCCAAGCAGGGTGCTTCCTTTTTACGTTTGCGCGAAATGGGTCTGTCGCCCGGGGTGACCATCCAGCTCATTCGCGCTGCGCCGCTCGGCGACCCACTTGAAATCAAAGTGCGAGGTTATCATCTGACGTTGCGCAAGGCCGACGCGGAACAGATCGCGATCGAGTCATGAGCGAGTCCGTCAAAACAGCACCCGCTCGGACCCCTGTTTACGCGTTTTGCGGTAATCCGAATTGCGGGAAGAGCACCCTGTTTAACGCCCTCACTGGCCTCAAACAAAAGGTCGGCAATTATCCTGGTGTCACCGTCGAAAAGAAGATCGGCGAAACGTATTCACAACATGGACACGCGATCAAGGTGATCGACTTGCCGGGCGCCTATTCGCTTGCGGCGCGCTCACCGGATGAAGCGGTTTTGCGGGACGTGTTATTGGGCCGTCGAGCGGACACGCCGCAGCCGGACCGCATCGTCTGCATTGCGGACGCGACCAACCTCGAGCGTAATCTTTATCTCGTTCACCAGATTCTCGATCTCGGCCGGCCTGTCATCCTCGTGTTGAACATGATGGATCTAGCGGCGAAAGCGGGCATCGAAGTGCGGATTGACCGTCTGGAAAAAGAACTGGGGATTCCGGTGATCCCTTGCGAAGCAGTGAATGGCAAAGGCCTCATTCAACTCCGCCTCGCGATGAGCCGCGCCGATCTACCGCTCCCGCGGCATTCATGGGATATTCCTGCGCCAATTGCGCCAGCGGTTTCCGAATTGGCGGCGAGCTTGCATGAGATCGACGGCAAAGCGCCGCTGATCGCGCGGGCGGAAGCATTGTTGTTGTTAACCGATCAGGATGCGGTGCGCGTGGCCGGCTCGACGACATTGAGCGATCAGACCACCCGCATTCTCAAGCAATGGCAAAAGCGGTGGGAAAAAGAGGACATGGATTGGGCGGGCACGCTCGTGAACAGCCGCTACGATTCGATCGGACGGATCTCGAGCGCCGCGGTCATCCGCCGCGATATCCACGTGCCGAGCGTAAGTGACCGTATCGACGAAGTGGTGACGCATCCGCTCTGGGGCTGGCTCGTCTTGGGCGGTGTGATGACGTTGCTCTTTCTCAGCATTTTCAGTTTTGCGGAAGCGCCGATGAACTGGATCGGCGATCGCACGGCCGCGCTGTCGGACTGGGTTAAGCATGTGATGCCCGAGGGTGATCTGCGTAATCTCATCACCGATGGCGCGATCGGCGGGGTAGGGAGCGTGGTCACATTTCTCCCGCAGATTCTCATCTTGTTTTTCTTCATGGGTCTGCTCGAGAGCACCGGCTATATGGCGCGTGCCGCATTCATCATGGACCGATTGATGAGCCGCGTGGGACTGAACGGGAAAAGTTTTATTCCGCTACTGAGTTCTTATGCCTGCGCCATTCCTGGTATCATGGCGACGCGCACGATCGAGAACGCGAAAGATCGCCTCGTCACGATCTTGGTCGCACCGCTGATGAGCTGCTCGGCGCGGTTGCCTGTCTATATTTTGATGATTGCAGCGCTGCTGCCGAATGGGCGGGCATCGATTCTGACGAAAGTGGGAATCATGGTTTTGATGTATGCGCTTGGCACGGTGGGGGCCTTCGGGTTTGCGTGGCTCTTCAAGCGGACTCTCTTGAAGGGCGAGCCGCCGATCATGATCATGGAGCTGCCTCCCTACCGTTTGCCGGCGGTCCGCGATGTCGTGTTCCACATGATCGAGCGCGCATGGATTTTTCTGAAGCGTGCCGGCACTGTGATTTTGGGTATATCGATATTACTCTGGTTCTTGTCCGCGTATCCAAAAGCTCCGCACAACGCCACGCCGACGCAGCAGTTGGAACAAAGTTTCGCCGGCCGCGCGGGTCGCGTGCTCGAGCCGGTGATCAAGCCGATCGGTTTCGATTGGGAAATCGGAATCGGGTTAATCAGCTCGTTTGCTGCGCGCGAAGTGTTCGTCAGCACGATGGGAGTTGTTTTCAACGCCGAGCATTCCGAGGAAGATACGTCGCCTTTGCGCAAAGCGATGCTGGACGCGAAATGGCCGGACGGGCGGGCGCTGTTTACCCCGCTGGTTTGCTTCACGCTGATGATCTTCTATGTTTTCGCCATGCAATGTGCGAGTACAGTCGCGGTGGTGCGGCGCGAAACGAATTCGTGGCGCTGGCCGCTTTTCCAAATCGCGTACATGACATCGACCGCGTGGGTGTTGTCCTTGATCGTGTACCAAGGTGGACGCTTATTGGGTTTTTAACCGGCCGGAACGATGAATCCTGAAATCCAAACGATCATTGCTTTAACAATTGTGGTCATCGTTGTCGCGTTGCTCGCTCGTTCCTATTTCAAGAAGCGGAAGAATCCAGGCTGCGGCGGAGGCTGCGCCTGCCCCACGGATCAGTTTAAGAAGCAACTGAAGTCCGTGGAGTAGGGCGACGATTCGATCGTAGCCGCGTTCGTAAGAACGTGGGGCCCTGCGCGCTGCCATGTCGAATGCCCGCGTTCTTACGACCGCGGCTACGCTGGGGCCATCCCAGGAATTGCAGCGCTCGGTCGCACTTCCTTCCGGATCGTCAACACGCCGAAGGCGGCTGCGGCGCAGAGCAAACCTGCGCCCCAGAACGCCACGTTGTATGAGCCCGTCCAGGTGCGAACGCCGCCGGCGGTGAACGCGGCGAAGGCGGCACCGAGCTGGTGCACGGCAGCGACCCAACCGAAAACGATGCCAGCTCGCTCAGGGCCAAACGCATTTCGGCAAAGGCGCACCGTCGGCGGGACTGTCGCGATCCAATCGAGCCCGTAGAAGACGACAAAGATACCGAGCTCCGTGCTCGTGCCGATCAGGGCATGGGGCAGAAACAGCAGAGCGAGCCCGCGCCACAGGTAGTAGTTGAAAAGCAAATACCGGCTGTCGAAACGGTCGGAGAGCCAGCCGGACAGCGTTGTTCCAACCAAATCGAAGATCCCCATGGCGGCGAGCAACCCGGCCGATTTGGTTTCGGGAATTCCGCAATCGAAGGCCGCCGAAATCAGATGCGTGCCAATGAGTCCGTTCGTGCTCGCTCCACAGATGAAGAATGAGCCCGATAGTATCCAGAAATCCCTTACCCGAACGGCTTGAGCGAGAGTGCGGAAGGCGAGAGTGATCGGATTCTGCCGCGGTTGAGTCGCTTCGCTAGGATCTGGTGCGCCGGGCTCCCCGTAAGGACGGCGGCCCATGTCCTGAGGATAATTCCGCATCAAGACGATGATGACGGGTACAAGAGCTGCGCAGGTCCATGCCATGAGGTGAGGGGCCGCTCGCCAGCCGAGGTGAGTCGCGACCGCGGCTAACTGAGGGAGAAAAACGAGTTGGCCCGTTGCGGTGCTCGCCGTGAGTGCGCCCATGACCAGGCCGCGCTTCACCGTGAACCATCGACTCGAGACCGTGGCGGCGAGCACGGTGGCGGCGAGGCCGGCACCTCCGCCGACCACCATTCCCCAAAGAAAAACAAATTCCCAATAATGTCTGGCGAAACCGAGCAAACCGTACCCTATCGCCACGAGCACCATCGCGACTGCCATCGTGGCTCGTAAACCGAAACGTTGATAGAGTGCCGCCGCGAACGGGCCCATCATGCCGTACAGGAAGATATTGACCGAGATGATCGATGAGACCGCGGCGCGGCTCCATTGAAATTCATTACCGACGGGCAACAGGATCACGCCGGACACCGCGCGGGCGCCCGCCGCGGTGAGCAGGGTGAGAAAGGTCACGGCCGCCGCGACCCACGCGTAGTGAAATTTCTCGCGAGAGGGCGGGACAGGAAGCGCGGTGCCGGGAGTAGTCACGGATCAACCGGTTGAGCCTGTCGCAATCGTTCGCAAGGACACAGTCCGTGCGACGCCCCGGAAATCATGCGGCTGTACTGGCCCGCGACCATCGCTCTCCAGGTATTTTCAAATCGCCGTGCCCCTCCGAAAATGGAGTGCGGCGACTCGTCGCCGCCTTGGACGGGCGAATTCATTCACCCGCAACGAACTGAATTTTACGTCACCCGAAGGCGAAATAAATTTCGCCTTGGAAAGCGGTGACGAGTCACCGCACTCCATTTTCGGAGGGAGGTCCGCAAACACGACAGACTTCAAGTCCCGCGCTTATTCCCGTAGAGTTCGATGTGTAACCGGTGCGCGTAGCGATAGCCGCGTTCCTTGCAGGCTTCACCCAGCCAGGCCGCGCGCTCGCGCATGCGCTCGAGGTTGATCGCTTCCGGCATGAGCAGAATTTTGTGCGGCGGAATCGGACGATCCAGCGAGGTGATCAAAGCTTCCATTTCGACCAAGTCCGCCGGAGACGAGATCACGAATTTAAACTGAAACCCGCCTCGATCGATCCAAGCGCGGAGCACGTCGGGTTGAAAGCGCGTGGCTTCGTGGCGTTCGCGCCAGGTCTCTGGCAGGCGCTCGTCGGGCGTGGAATTTTTTAGCTTTGGGCTGATCGATGCGAGATCGCACGCAATGCCCTCGGGCGCGACAGTTCCGGCCGTTTCGATCGTGATGTGATGGCCGAGTCGCTTGAACGCAGCCGCAAGAGCCGGCAGTTCCTTCGCGATCATCGGCTCGCCACCCGTGAGCACAACATGGTGTGTCGGGTAACTTTGAATACGCGCGATGATTTCATCAACGGACAGCGTGTTGCCTTCCGGATTCCACGAAGCGTAGGGCGTATCACACCAGTTGCAGCGCAGATTGCATCCGGAGGTCCGGACAAAAACCGACGGCACGCCTGTCAGTTCGCCTTCGCCTTGGAGAGAGTAGAAAATCTCGGAGATCAGCATCGCTGTGTCATTGTGCAACTGCGTGACTCAAGACGAGCCGTTAGGCCATTCGGGTAGGGGCGGAGTTTCTTCGTAGTCGGTCGGGTCGATGAGACCGGCCTGCGCGAACGCCTCGCGGCGCTCCACGCAGGTGCCGCATTTTCCGCAATGACGTGGGCCCCCTTTGTAGCACGAATAGGTTTTTGCGAAATCGACCCCGAGCGCGGCCCCAGCCGCAGCAATTTGGCCTTTGTCCATCGCAATGAACGGACGCAGCAACTGAATGCCGGCGTAAGTGCCGGTTCGCATCGTTTCAGCCATCGCGCGCATGAAGGTTTCGCGGCAGTCTGGATAGATCGCGTGGTCGCCACTGTGTGCCGCGATGACCAAACCCTCGGCTTCGAGACTCTCCGTCCAGCCGGTCGCAATCGAGAGCATGATCGCGTTTCGAAATGGCACCACGGTCTGCTTCATGTTTTCTGCCGCGTAGTGGCCTTCGGGAATGGCGCTTCCCGAATGGAGAAGCGCTGAATTGAAGAGACGGTCGACAAACGGAAGGGCGATGACTTCGTGGCGTACGTTGAATTTTTTCGCGTGTTCTGCCGCCCACGGAATTTCGCGGTGGTTGTGTTTCGAGCCATAGTTGAAACTCGCGACTGCGCGAACGTCGTGGTGACGTGTCGCCCAATAGAGCGCCGTCACTGAATCCATGCCACCACTGCACAAAACCACGACCTTCATTTTAGCTAATAACGGGGGTGGTGGCGCGGAGTGCAACAGCGAGATGGCCTCGGACTCAATTACGCCGGCAACTTCTTCGATTTGGAGCGCGGTTCGGGTCACCGCCTTGGACGGGCGAATTCATTCGCCCGCAACGAAATAAATTTCGCCTTGGAAGGCACCGCGGAGTCGCCGCACTCCAAATCCAGCTAGGCGAGCCGGGGGGCGGCGGGCGGGAAGATTCTTAACGACCGCCTTTCCAAAAAAACCGATGTTTGACCCGCTCCGTTGAGCGGTTTTTGCTCCGAAGGAAACCGATTGAACGCTACGCCCGCTTATCAGCTTATTGACCGTCCCGAACAGCTTGCGCCGCTGCTGGCTGCTCTCGACCGGGTACAAGAAGCATCGCTCGATACGGAGGCCGACAATCTTTACCACTACCGGACTCGGGTTTGTTTGCTCCAGTTCTACGTCGACGGAGAAATCTACCTAGTCGACGTCCTCGCCCCGATCGATCTGACCCCACTTTGGACAAGCCTGGCGACCAAACATTTGATCATGCACGGCAGCGACTTCGACGTTCGTCTGCTCTTCGATCTCTGTCACTTTCGTCCGAAAAGCTTGTTCGATACGATGCTCGCGGCGCAGTTGCTCAATCGGCAGCGCATCGGCTTAGCTGCCCTGCTCGAGGAGCACTTTGGGGTGGAGCTCGACAAAGATTCTCAGAAAGCAAATTGGTCGAAACGCCCTCTGACCCAACGGCTCCTCGATTATGCGGCGCTCGACGTCTACTACTTGCCGCGGCTGCGTGACTTGCTGACGAGCGAACTCGCCGTGGTCGATCGTCTCGACTGGCTTGATCAACAATGCCAGCGGCAGATTGAAGCGGGGGCGTTGGGATTTCCTCGCGATGACGAAAATGCCTGGCGCCTCGGTCGCTCCGAGCGTCTCCGCCCGACGGGACTGGCGGTCCTGCACGCCGTCTGGCACTGGCGCGAGGAGTGGGCGCGCAAGCTCGACGTTCCGCCTTTCAAGGTCACGAACAACGAACTGCTGCTGCGAATCGCCGAGTCCGCGGACCACGGCCTTTCCGCCCGCGCGATGGTCGAGTCGATGCACCTGGGTAAACGGCACGATCGCCTCGCGCCGAGTCTTTTTGCCGCGTTGGAAGCCGGCCTCGCGCGCGATCCGCACACGCTGCCGCGCCGCAAAGGCCGGGATCCGAATCAACATCCTTTGAGCGCCGATGAGTTGGCCTTGCAGGATAAATTGAAAACCGATCGCGATCGCGTGGCCGCGGAATTGAAACTGGAGGCGACGCTCATCGCTAATCGCGCCCAACTCGCTCAAATCGCTCGCGCGCCCGACAAGCTCGATGAAATTTTGCTGCCGTGGCAGGCAAATTTGTTGAAAAACGAGCCCGCGCTGCGGGCGGATCATCCCGCCAATCTCGCTCGCGCTAAAGCGGCAGCTTCAACGGCATCCGCCGATCGTGAGAGCCATGCGAAACCGGGGCCTACTCAACTCGAACTACCGGATATGAGTTCGAAAGAGTCCGGGACGACGCACGAGAATTCAGACGATCCGTCGGCGTAGGGCTTTTCCCACTACATCGGATGCGAATCGGTTCCGCTCGGTTGCGCATTTATACTTTCCATGTCGTCGGCTAACATTGCTCGCCACCTCTCCACCATGGCGACGCGCCAGCCGGAGGGAGTCGCGCTCAAAATTCCGCGCGGACGAACTGCTGATGGACGGATCGATTATCTTGCGCTCTCGTTTTCCGAACTCGAGAGGGAGGTCGACGCGTGGGTCGAGCGGCTCGTTTCATCCGGCGTGCGACCGGGCGATCGGGTGCTCGTGATGGTGAAGCCCGGGCTTCCGCTGATTGCGGCGGCCTTTGCTTTGTTCAAACACGGAGCGGTGCCGGTCATCATCGATCCAGGCATGGGACTGAAAAGTTTTCTCTCGTGCGTGCGACGTTCGCAACCGCGAGCCTTGCTGGGGATTCCGGTGGCGCGCGTGATCAGTCGGCTTTTCCGTCCATCCTTTCGCAGCGTGTCGATTCGTATCGCCGCGAGCGCGAGTGCGGTCAAGCGACTGGTGGCGGCTCCCACAAAGCGGGCGCACGCGCCGGCTGCGCGCGAGTGTCGTGAGCAAGACCTGGCCGCGATTTTATTCACGTCGGGTTCAACCGGAGCGCCGAAAGGCGTGTGCTACGAGCATGGCATGTTCGAAGCGCAAGTTCGCTTGATTCGGCAAACCTACGCGATCGAGCCAGGTGAAATTGATCTGCCGATGCTGCCGATTTTTGCGTTGTTCAATCCTGCGTTAGGCATGACCACCATCGTCCCGGAGATTAATCCGAGCCGGCCGGCGACGGTGGATCCGCGGAAGATCGTTCAAGCCATCGTCCAGGAAAACGTGACCAATTCCTTCGGGTCGCCGACACTTTGGAACAAGTTGGCGGATCATTGTATCGACAATTCCATTACGTTGCCCTCGCTTCGCCGCGTGCTCTGCGCGGGTGCGCCGGTTCCGCTCGAGCTCTGGGCAAAGTCCCGCCGTTTTTTATCAAACGGACTTTTGCACAGCCCCTACGGAGCGACCGAATCGCTGCCGATCAGCTCGATCTCGTCGACCGAGATTTTTGCGCTCAATCCAGCGCGGGTTGAAACGGGGGACGACGATTCGGCGGCGCGGCCCCCGGCGCGGCGCGGTGCTTGCGTGGGTTTTCCCGTTTCGGAGATTGAAGTGCGGGTAATCGATTTGGTTGAAGGCGTGCTCGCCAGCATCGACGAAACTCATCGGTGCGGCCTCGGCGAGATCGGTGAGATCATCGTGCACGGTCCGGTGGTGACGAAAAATTACGATGGTCTTCCTGAAGCGACGGCGGCCGCGAAGATTCGTGCGGAGGACGGGTCGTCGTGGCACCGTATGGGCGACACCGGCTTTTTTGATGAAGCGGGCCGGCTGTGGTTTACCGGGCGAAAAGTCGAACGCGTCGAAACGGTGGATCGGGTCTTTTTCACGGAACCCATCGAACAGGTCTTTCGGGCTGATCCAGCAGTCGCGCGCTGCGCGCTGATTGGGCTGGGCGACCGTCCCCAACAAACGCCAGCGCTTGCGGTGGAGTTAAAAACGACCGGCTTGTCCGAAGCGGATTTGCGACGCACGGCTGAGCGCCTGCGCGAGCGGGCCCGCGGAGATGCGCTCGCCGGTGCGATTACGCAGTTCTTCTTTCACCCGCATTTTCCTGTCGATGTGCGGCATAACGCAAAGATTCATCGGCTCACCTTGGCCAAATGGGCCGTCGGGCAAAAACCGATCGTGATCGTTTAACCGTTCTGTTGAGTCACGGAAACGTATGAAAACTTTGGTCACAGGCGGCACGGGCTTTCTTGGACGCAAGTTGGTCGAGCGACTGCTCGCGGAGGGGCGCGAGGTTTCGGTGCTAGCGCGGCGATCGGATCGTGCCTTAGCGGAGCGAGGGGTGCGCTGGATCAACGCCTCGCTCGAGGACGCAGCCGCCGTCAGAGCTTCGTGTGCGGGGATGGAAACCGTTTTCCACGTGGCCGCGAAAGTCGGCGTATGGGGACGGTACGAGGATTTCTATCGGACCAACGTTCTTGGCACCGATGCGATCGTTCAGGGGTGTCGAGACAACGGGGTGACGGCGCTGGTTTACACGAGCACGCCAAGTGTGGTTTACAATGGCCGCGATCTGGCGGGTGCCGATGAAACATTACCGCTGACGACGGATTGTCCGTCCGCATACCCATTAACCAAAGCGATCGCGGAGAAAAACGTGCTCGCTGCGACGAGCGAAAACCTGCGGACGATCGCGTTGCGGCCCCATCTCATTTGGGGTGTCGGTGATCCGCACCTCGTGCCACGGATTCTCGCGCGTGCTCGCGCGGGGCGCCTTCGCATCGTCGGCGACGGTCGCAATAGCGTCGACATGGTCCACGTCGACAATGTGGTCGACGCGCACCTGCTGGCAGAAAAGACGCTTCGCGCTTCGGCCACCGCGACAGCGGGCCGTGCGTACTTCATCACGAACGGCGAACCGGTGCTGTTGTGGGACTGGATCAATCAATTGTTGTGCGGACTCGGCGAGCCGCCGATTGCGAAAAAAATTTCTCTTTCGGCGGCGTCGAAAATCGGTGCCGTGTGTGAGGCATTGTGGCGCTGCCTGCCTTTGCGCGGGGAGCCGCCGATGACGCGTTTCGTCGCAGCGGAGCTGGCGAAAGATCATTGGTTCAATATCGAAGCGGCGCGCCGCGATCTCAGCTACTTCCCACGCGTCTCGATGGCTGAAGGCACAACGGCGTTGATTGAGCACCTCAAAGGCCCTATCTAGGAGAGCGCGACCATTTAAAAGAAGAGTGGCTCTTCCGTTTGGAGTGCGGTGATTTGTCACCGCCTTGGGCGGGCGAATTTATTCGCGCGCATCGAAATGCATTTTGGCGTTGCCGAAGGCGAAATGAATTTCGCCTTTGAAGGCGGCGACGAGTCGCCGCACTCCATGTCGGAGCCGCTTCACAAATAGGGAGCTGTCCTAGTGAAAATGCTCGAGCTCGTTCGGCTTCAAGCGGCGGCCGCGACTAACCCTGGCGCTGGCGAACGGCCTCGAACAGAGTGATGATCGTGGCCATAGCGACGTTGAGTGAATCGGCTTGGCCGGCCATCGGGATCCGGACGGTGGCATCGCTTTCCCGCAGCCAGTATTCACTTAATCCATACTGCTCGCTGCCCATGACGATGGCGAGCGGGCCGCGCAAATTTTCCGAGGTGTACAAATGCGTCGCGGACGGCGTTGTCGCCACGGTTCGGATACGTTGGGCGCGGAGCCATTCGCGCACGCGGCTGCTTTCGTCGATCACGACCGGCACCGAAAACAGCACCCCCGTGGACGAGCGGACGACGTTGGGATTGAAAATGTCGGTGACGGGGTCGCAGACGATGACGCCGTCGACGCCAGCAGCGTCTGCACTGCGTAAAATGGTGCCGAGGTTTCCTGGCTTTTCGATCGCTTCGACGACGAGCAGGAAAGGATCCGGTTTGAGCGCGAGATCGTCGAGTTGCCGCCGCCACTGCGGCGCAACGCCGAGCAAACCATCAGGTCGCTCCCGATAAGCGACTTTGGCGAAGGCTTCCTTGGTGAGTTCGAAAAGCTGGGCACCGCCGGAGCCCGCGCGTTCGATCAGCGCAGGCTCATTTTCGCCGAGAAACCAATCGGGGGAGAAGTAGAGTTCTTGAAAAGCGATGTCCTTATCGAGAGCGCGGATAATCTCGCGATAACCTTCGACCACGAAGACGCCGGCCTCGTCGCGTGGACGGCGATCGCGCAGGCGCACGAGCTGTTTGATGCGAGGGTTCTGGAGACTGCTGATTTTTTCCGGAGCGAACGGCACGAGGGGAGGGAATACAGGAGTGTTTCCAGAGCAACGTGTTTGTCGAGTTAGCCGAAGCCAGCCCGGACCTACCCGTCTGCATTCGCGTCGCCATACCGCGGCAAACTCGCGGGTAAACGGGGAGTGAGACGAGCTTTGCTCGGACAGATTACGGCGGACAAGAATATCCGCGCTCCCAGGAAGAGAACGCTTCTTCATAAAACGTTTTCTCGTTTTTTTGGGCCGTTGCGTTTCTGCTCACCGGTCCTGTGGCCAAGAAACGCTTCAACGATCATCCCTTCTCGTATCACCAAGAGATCGAGTTGGAAATTAGCACGCTGACCAATCTCGGCGTTGGGCTAGGGCGCGTTGAGATCGAAGCGAAAACGCCGGCCGCGGTTGGAAACAGTGAGGCTGCGTCGAACCCGCGCGAAGGTGGCTGGGTGGTGATGTGCGCCTTTGCTCTGCCCGGCGAACGCGTGCGGGCACGGGTGTTCCGTAACCACAAGAATTATTCCGAAGCCGATCTCGTGAGTGTCTTGCGTGCGTCGCCCCATCGCGTGACGGCACCTTGTCCGCTGTTTGGGCGTTGCGGTGGTTGTCAGTATCAGAATTTCGAGTACGAACAACAACTGGCCTGGAAGCGACAGCACGTGGAAGAGCTTTTGCGGCACATCGCAGGCGTTAGTTTTCCCGTCGCGCCGGTGATCGGGTCCCCCCGCCAATACGGGTATCGCTCGAAGATCACACCGCATTTCAATCACCCGAAGCCCCTCAGCGAGGAAGAAGCGCGCTCGCCGGCTGCGGCAAAGTTGGAATTCGACGAGCGTCATTTCCCGATCGGTTTCCTGCGGCAGGCCAATCGCTTCGAACTCGTCGACGTCCCGCGCTGCCCAATTGCGACCGAGCCGATCAACGAGAAATTGACGAGCGTCCGCGAGCAGACCCGTCAGCGCGCGGCCGAGGGCGCCTACGCGCGCGGGGCAACCTTGCTGCTGCGCGATGCCATCGGGGGCGTGACGACGGACTACGATGCCGTGATCACGGAACAAGTTGGCCAACTCAAGCTGCATTTCTTGGCGCGCGATTTCTTTCAAAACAACCCCTTCATTTTGCCCGCATTCACGGCCTATGTGCGCGAGCAGGCCGTGGCTTCGGGCGCACGCATGCTGGTCGACGCCTATTGTGGAAGCGGACTTTTTGCGCTGACTGCTGCGCCTGCGTTCGAACAGGTTGCCGGCGTGGAAATCAGCGCCACATCGGTGAATTTTGCGCGCGAAAATGCGAAGGCCAACGGCATCGCCAATGCCATTTTCCAAGCGGGCGATGCCTCGGCGATTTTTGCCGGGCTGACGCTGCCGGCGGATGACACCGTGGTCGTGATCGATCCGCCGCGAAAAGGGTGCGACGAAAACTTCTTGTCTCAGCTTTTCCAATACGGGCCTCGGGCGGTGGTTTATGTGAGTTGCGACCCCGCGACGCAGATGCGCGATCTGATCTCGTTTCAGAAAAGCGGATACGAGCTGACGGCGGTCCAGCCATTCGATCTTTTCCCGCAGACGCGGCATTTGGAATGCGTGATTTCGTTGCGGAAGAAAACGTCTGCGGCCTGAGGCAGCCTTTCGGCGTCACACCGGTGATGTTTGCGTTGCGGAGACAGTTCGTGGGCTTTGTAGTCCGAGAATGGGTTCTCGACCGATTCCCGGTTCATCCGGAGATGTGCTGACCTGTTTACCGTCGCCGTATATTCCGCATCCGGCGACGGGCTTGCTTTATCTCCCGAGATTTTTGGCAAAGTGCGCGTATGTGAAAGCGCATGGTGCGTTGCCACCGAGCTATGCGAAAAATTATAAACGCGGGATCGATCGTTTCCTCTGCCTGCACCTCGGCATCGACCCGGCGGCGGTGGAAGAAATTGTGCACACCTCGACTTCGGAAGCGGAGCGGGAAGCGCGATTGAAAATATTATTTCCCGGCGACGTCAGGGCAGCGAAATGGAATCGTGAGCTCGTTCAGAAAGGCATGACGCCAGCGGGACAGGAGTTTCTCCTCGAAGCGTTGACCAAAATGGGCTGCGCCGATCGCGCTGGAGAGATCAAAAGCGTTCCTGACCTGATCGATTTCGACGAAGGACGAATCGAATGATAACGCGGTGAAGCCGCGAACCGAGTAGAGCGAGAGGCTACAAAGTAGCCGCGCTCGTGAGAGCGCGGGCCTTCGTCGCAGTTGTCTGAAAAGGCCGCTTTCGCAAGCAGGCTGTTGCTTTGCCTACTTTCCCGTTGGCTCGGGCGGCAAAGAGCGCAGGAAGGCGAAGAGCGCTTTTAGCTCCGTATCGCTCATTTGGCCGAACACCTCCGGCATGACGGGGCTCAGCTTGTGCCCTTCGGGTGTCGTGTGCGTGCGCAGCGTGCGGAGAAAATCGGCTTCGCTCCAGTTCTTCAGATGACCGGTGTCGATGGGCGTGAGATTCGCCGCAGGAGGCCAATCCGGCGGGCCTTTGGCGATTTTGCCGCCGGAGAAATTGGGGTTGTGGCAACCCACACATGAGACGGCGACATAGCGTCCGTACTCGACAGATACGGCGGGCGTGACGGCATCGAAATGGACGGCACTATGATCGACGACGTCGGCGCCGAGCTTGAATTTGCCTGCGACGATCAGTGCTCGCGCTACGGGGCCCGGCCGCACCGGCACCGTTGCCCGGGCGACAGGCGGCATGCTTTTTACATACGCAATAATCGCGCCGAGATCATCCTCGGTGAAGTGCACGAAATCCTCTGATGGCATTAAAATCAAAGCCCGGCCCTTTGGGTTGATGCCGTGTTGAATCGATCGAATCCAGTCTACGGTTTGGTAATTCGACGTCACACCACCTTCGCCGCTTGTCAGATTCGGACCATACATGACGCCCATGGCGGGGTCATCGATGACTTTAGCGCCTCCGAAATCATCGCCATGGCAGGTCGTGCAGCCCCGAGTTTCAACGAGGTGTTTGCCTCGCGCGAGAGCCTCTGCGCTGGTCGGAAGTGTGATTGGGGCTGGCGTGAAAGCGTAGACGCGACTCAGGCGTCGATTGCTGGACCAATAAATAAAGATCGCCAACGCGATCAGCAAACCGACGAGCACGCCGAGGGCTTTCAGGATGAAGCGGAGGAGTTTACCCATGGGGAACGATTCAACATTTGACGAATGCCGCCAATCTTTTTTTCGACGACCGAGATGTCGGTTATTTATAACCGTCCAGGTGAGTCACAAGGCATCCATTCAGGCGTGACCTTGGGGGCATTCGGTGTTTGATGTGATTTTGGACAGGCGGTTTCGATGGCTTTGCTTCAACATTAGGTCTTCCTTGTTTATATCATTTCCTTGTTTTGTCCGGCACGCGTGGTTCGGGATACTTTTCTTCATCGGGTTTCTGGCAAATAGCCGGGGCGCGGCGACGACTTATTTGCTTTGCCGACCGCGATGGCAGCCGACGCAAACGGTAATCTCTACCTGATTGATAACCGCGTCATCCGCAAACTAACTTCGGCCGGACAGGTCACGACGGTTGCGGGTTTTGTCGACCCTAACGCTACGAGCACCTCGACGATTGATGGCACGGGGGCCGCGGCTTCATTTGAAAGCCCTTCAGGCATCGCCGTTTCTCCGTCCGGCGATATCTATATATGCGATTCGCAAGCCCAAGTGATTCGCAAAATGACCGCTGCCGGAGCGGTGACGACGGTCGCTGGAAAAGTTGATGTTCAAGGAGCAGCGAATGGTCCTTTCAACCAAGGGACGCTGTCATATCCGTCCGGGGTTGCGGTCGATACGGCGGGAAATGTTTATATTGCCGATTACGGCAATAGCCTTATTCGCAAAATGACACCATCCGGTGTATTGAGCACGGTGGCGGGCATCCCCGGATCCTCCGGACGCGTCGACGGCCCGGGGTGGAACGCGCAGTTCAGCGCGCCTGAAGCAGTTACTGTCGATCCGGTGGGAAACATTTTTGTTTTAGATGGAGATCACTCCATCCGCATCATTTCTCCGTCCGGAACGGTATCGACTTTGGTAACAAACGCAGGGGACGATGGTGATCCGGCTGATCTGAATTCGGGAGCGATTTCCATAAACAATCTCACGATGGACGCGTCCGGGAATCTTTATACAACCAAATATTCAAACCAATCGATCCTGAAGGTAACACCAATTGGATCCGTTGCATCGATGAATGTAACCGCGATGCCGGCGAGCATCGCGGCCCAAGTTGGCGCCACTGCGACTTTAAGCGTCTCTGTCACGAGTGTGTCGGGGCTTCACTATGATTGGCAGGTTTCTCCGAGCGGACAGTCTACGTGGAGCGATATTTCCGACGGCCCTCAATATTCTGGTTCGAATACAGCCAACCTGCAGGTTCTGAATCTACCACCCGCCGCTACAGGTTCCCGTTATCGTTGTATCATTTCCAATGGCGGTGCCGTGAACAGAGTGAGCGCGGTCGCTGTCCTGTCGGTGATTTCATCGAACACGGGATCCCGTCTCACAAATATTTCAACGCGTGCAAATGTCGGCATCGGTGCAAATGTCGAAATCGCCGGCTTCATAATCAGCGGATCGGGGCCCCAACAAATATTGATTCGCGCAAATGGCCCAGCGCTACAAGCGAGTGGGCTCGCCACGGGGTACTTGATGGATCCAGTGTTGACTCTTCACGCGACCGATCCCGCGGCTTCAGTGATCGCGACCAACGATAACTGGGGCGATGATCCATCGATGAAGAGCCAGATCGCTGCGGCCACCTCTGCTGTCGGCGCACCGGCATGGGGCGACGGCAGCAAAGACGCAGCCATCCTGACTTTACTGAACCCCGGCGGGTACACCGCCGTAGTGGAGAGCAAAGATGGCACGCAAGGTGTCGGGTTGATCGAAGTCTTCGCGGTCGATCCCGCAAACGGGGCAGGGAAGGTGATAAACGTGTCTTCGCGCACCGGCCTTGCGACCGGAGCAAATGTCCAAATCGCTGGTTTTATCATCACGGGCACCACCGCGAAGAGAGTCGTTATTCGCGCGACTGGGCCGTCACTATCGAAATATAATGTGTCGAATCCTCTCGCGGATCCGAAAATCGAGCTGCACAGCGCGGTTGAAGGGCAACCTCTTCTGGCAGTCGACGAAGACTGGGATGCAACGGCGCAAAGAGATCTGTTCAAAAGCCTGGGCGTCGATAACTGGGAGGTTGGTAGCAAGGATGCCGCCATCATCACTACGCTTCAGCCTGGCGGTTACACCGCGGTCGTTTCGGGCGCCGACGGTGGCTCAGGCGTGGCGTTGATCGAGGTGTTCGATGCCGATTCCAATTAAACCTAACAACACCCCATCCCGCTAGTTGAAAACGGATTGCGGATACTAGGGGAACCGCTGGAGGGCAATCGCGCACTTTCCGGATGCCAGGATAGGGAGCGCTGCTGGGATGGTTCGCCTGAGGGCGGCTGTGTGGTACGAACGAACCTTTGGGTCGCGGGCGGGTCAGTTTTGGCCTCGTAGTCTGTCTTTGTCCGCATCTGAGGTGTTTCAACATCCGCTATGTCGCTTTACGCGCCAAAACGGAAGATGAACCATCCCTTTTGGGGGCGAATGCCCTGCGCCGCGCGTCACTTCCAAAGGGTCATGCGCGGATTTGTCAGCAGATTGTTGTCGTCCGGTTAGATGTGCTCAGTGTTTCAATTTTTCATCTCCATGCTTCCCATAATCTCTCGAACCGTTACGCGCTTCACGCCGAAATCGTGGCAGGTTTTTACCGCTGCGTTTTTAATCAGCTCAGGAAGCGCGCTGGCCGTTTCGCCAACGCCTTCTTATACCTTCAGCCACTTGGCTGGAGCTTTAGCTGGGCCGGGCTCCATCGACGGAAATGGGAACGCCGCCCATTTTTTTAACCCGCGTGAAATCACCGGGGATGCGCAAGGAAACTTGTACATCGGCGATGAGTATAACTTCGCGGTTCGCAAAATCTCGCCCAGCGGAGATGTCACGACGTTAGCGGGCGATGTCGGCGTAAGCGGAGTGGTCGACGCAACGGGCAGTGCCGCGCGTTTCGGTGCGATTTTGGGTCTGGCTGTCGATTCGACCGGAAACGTCTATGTGGCGGATGAATCGACCGGTGTGAGAAAAATCACTCCTGCCGGCGCTGTGACCACCCTGGCTGGTCAGGCCAATACCTATTCGTTTGCTAACGGCACGGGCAATCAAGCGAAGTTCAATAATCCCACGGGCATCACGATCGATTCTTCGGGAAACCTTTATGTCAGCGACGCCGGAAATAATGTTATCCGCAAAGTCACTCCAGCGGGCGTGGTGACCACCTTCGCTGGCACCGTGGGCACCTCGGGGCATGCGGACGGGACTGCGACGACAGCGACATTTGTTAAACCCGGTCCGATCACGATCGACTCTGCTGGGAATTTATATGTCGCGGATAACTTTATCGGCATCCGCAAAATCACTCCAGCCGGCGTGGTGACGACTTTAGCCGGGTCGGTCACGACGTCGGGGTATTTGGACGCGACGGGGACGGCGGCGCGTTTTGCTGCTGTGACCGGCTTGAGCGTCGATCCGTCGGGAAATATTTACGCGGCCGACATCGGGAGTTCGACCGTCCGCAAGATCACGGCTGCAGGCGTGGTGACCACAATTTCTGGCACGGCGAACACATCCGCGTACATCGACGGCATCGCTTCCTCGGCGCTGTTCATCGGGCCAAGTGGCGTCTTCTACGACTCCGCCGGAAATCTTTTCATCACCGATGCGTCAGCGAATACCGTTCGCAAACTCTCCGGTGGCAATGTAGTTTCGACTATCGCTGGCAATCCGGCGTGGACCTCTTTGCAAGTTGACGGGACAGGCACGCAAGCGCGCTTCAATGCCCCTTATGCGGAAGCACTCGCTCCCTCCGGCGATTTGTATCTCATCGACGGATACGTGATTCGGAAAGTCACCCCAGCCGGCGTGGTGACGACAATCGCGGGCCATAACGGCCCTTCCGGGGCGATCCAAACCAGTGTGGATGGGCAGGGGACTGCCGCCTTGTTTGCCGTGCCGAGAGGACTCTGTGTTGATGCGTCCGGAACCGTTTACGTGACCGACAATGCGGAGATCCGGAAGATCTCGCCCACCGGCAATGTTACGACTTTCGCTGGATCAACGGCGCAGGGCTGGCATGACGGCACGGGCACGGCTGCTAAATTCGCATCGCCAGATGGCATTGCGATTGGACCAGACGGAAATCTTTACGTAGCCGACAGTATCGAACACATGATCCGAAAGATCACCCCAGCGGGAGAGGTCACAACCTTTGCGGGGACCTTAGGGGCTAACGGCCACGTCGATGGTGCCGGCTCGCAGGCTCAATTTGGCGATGTCGGCGGAGTTGCGTTCGATTCGGCCGGTAATCTTTACGTCGGTGACGGGAGCAATGGTTTGGTTCGGAAAGTCGCTCCCGATGCGACGGTGAGCACCGTTACTATGTCGCAGCAACTTGGATACGTACACACGATTGCCGTTGATGCTGCGGGCAACATCTTCACCAGCGATAACGGCATCGGGTTGTATATGATTCAGACCGACGGCACGGTCAGCTCGTTGTGCAATCCGCTTCCCGACGATGTCGATGGTGTGGGTCAAGCCGCATACCTCAATGGCGTTGCTTCCGTGGTCGTGGATTCCACCGGCGCGCTCGATATCGCCGATTTGCACAGCGGAGCGATTCGCCGCGCTGTGCCGACCGCCAATGTTGCCGCAATCACGATCTCAGCCTCTCCCAGTTCAGTGACCATCAGCTCCGGCGCCAATGCCACGTTCACTGTCACCGCGACGAGCACGGCGGCTCTCCATTATAATTGGCAGGCACTCGCTCCGGGCCAGAGTCTTTGGGTCAACCTGACCAACTCGGGCAGCTTCAGTGGAACGACGACAGCCACGCTCACCATCACGGGTGCTACGGCGAGTCTGTCTGGCGTTCAATTCCGCTGCGTGGTCACCAACGATAGCGCGCCCAACGCCATTTCGGGCGCGGCGACCTTGGTTATCGGCACGACCACGAGTCAGCTTTCGGATATCGCGACACGCTCGCAGGTGAACACGGGAGCCGGGGTCGAAATCGCTGGATTTATTATCAGCGGAACGCAGCCCCAGACGGTTTTGATCCGCGCGAGTGGACCCTTTTTACAGAAAACGGGGATTCTGCAGGGGTTTCTCGCAGACCCCGTGTTGCAGCTTTACTCGGGCTCTTCCGTGCTGTTGACGAATGATAATTGGGGCGACGACCCGACTCAAAAAGCAATTATCGCGCAAGCGACAGCCGCTGTGAATGCGCCTGCTTGGGATGATGGCAGTAAAGATGCCGCAATCGTCACGACGCTCGCTCCGGGCGGCTACACGGCCATCGTCTCCGGCAAAAACGGCTCGAGCGGCATCGCACTCGTCGAAGTTTTTGCTCTCAACGCGAATATTACTGCTGGAACCAAGTTATCCAACATCGCGACGCGTTCCTATTCCGGAGCGGGCGGACAGGTTCAGATTGCCGGGTTTATCATTTCAGGAACGTCAAAAAAGAAAGTGTTGATCCGCGCGACCGGACCGACGCTCTCTACCCCCACCTATGGGTCGATCGATTCCAAGACGGTCTTGGCAGATCCTAAGATCGATCTCTATGACAGCCACCAGAATATCATTGCGACCAATGATAACTGGGATGCGAGCACCCAGCAGTCTCTCTTCAAAGCTCTTGGTGTTGATTTCTGGGCACCGGGCTCGAAGGACTCCGCGATTGTCATGACTCTCGATCCGGGTGGCTATACAGCGATTGTTTCCGGCGCCGACGGAGGCACGGGTGTGGCGCTAGTCGAAGTCTTCGACGCGGACGGAAACTGATCCGTTGCGCAAATTAGAATGCGATCGGTGCTCGCTGTTGAAGCTGGGCACCGATTCGCGCGGTTGGCCGAGGAGTTGGCAAATGACTCGATGCGCGTACGCTACCCGATGAGCGAAAACGACGGCGTCAGTTATCGACCGGATGCACACCGGTTTGAATACGTGCTCGGCGAACACGTTGCGGTGTGCGACTACGAGGACCGCGGCGACACTTGGGTTTTTAATCACACCTATGTGCCGCCCGCTTTTCGCGGCCAAGGGGTGGCGGCCAAATTGGCTCGAGCTAGTTTAGAACTCGCGCGTGCTCGCGGGAAGAAAGTGACTCCGGCGTGTAGTTATATCGCAAAGTATATAGAGACCACGCCAGAGTTTAAAGACCTGTTAAGTGCCAAATCTTAAGGCTTTTTAATCGACCTCGGCTGCGGTGTTTCGGGATCGCTTCAGTTGGCGAATCTCAAAGAAAGCGTCAGCTTCGTCCGCTCGACAAGAGGTGTGTGTACGGGCGGCGCGGCGCTTAGCCGATGCCTTCTTGCGAGAGATCGTTCATGCGGGATTCGGCGTCATATGCGCAGAACTCGCGTTCTTGTGAACGCCCCTAAAGCCGGAGAAGGAGACGTGGTGCTGATTACTGTCCCGTGTCTCCGTAGTATTCACGAAACCACGACACGAATTTCTGCAGACCGGCTTCGAGTGACACCTTGGGTTCGAAGCCAACTGCTGCGTGGATCCGATCGATGCTGGCGAAGGTCGAGGGCATGTCGCCGAGTTGAGGCGGCATGAGTTCGATATTAGCTTTTTTGCCGAGCATCGTTTCCAGCATTTCGACGAACAAGCGGACTTCGATCGGGCGGTGGTGGCCGATGTTGAAAACTTGATAAGGAGGGACAGGCTTCTCGACCGGCGGGTAGAGCAAGACCTTCAACGTGCCGTCCACGATGTCGTCGATGTAGGTGAAATCGCGAAGTGATTTGCCGTGATTGAATAATTTCAACGGGGCGCCCGAGAGAATCGCTTTCGAGAAAATAATCGGCGACATATCCGGCCGCCCCCAAGGCCCATAGACGGTGAAGAAGCGAAGGCCGGTGATCATGAGCTTGTGCGCATGAGCGTAGCTATAGGCCATGAGTTCGTTACTCTTCTTCGTCGCGCCGTAAAACGAGATCGGCTGATCGGTGATCTGATCTTCGGAAAATGGCACATGGGCTCCGGCCCCGTAAATGCTGCTCGAAGAAGCGAAGACCAAATGCTTCGGAGGATATTTTCGCGCTGCTTCGAGGATGTTGAGAAAGCCGGTGATGTTCGCTTCGACGTACGCGGCTGGGTTGTCCAAACTGTAGCGAACTCCCGCTTGCGCACCGAGGTGAACGATGTAGTCGGGACGGAAATGGCCAACCAGTTGGTGAGTCGCTTCGGCGTCGCTGAAGTCGAGTTTGAGGAAGCGGAATTTTTCCAACTTCTCGAGCTCACAGAGTCGCGCCTTCTTCAAATCGACCGAATAGTATTCGTTGAGATTGTCCACGCCAACGACTTCGCAGCGTTGCGTTTCCGCCAAACGGCGGGAGACATGATATCCGATGAAACCGGCCGCGCCGGTAACGAGTACTTTCATTTGGTGGGGGAATAGACGACTCCGCGGTGAAAATCAAAGGATGATTCAAAGCCCCCGCGCGGAGTCTAATGCAGGATGATGAATGAAGAATGCAGAATGAGTGAACATCTGGACTGAAGCGGCAGGCTCCAGCGAAAAGACGAAGAGGCTGGTTTGGCGCCTGGTTTTTTCATTCTGCATTCATCATCCTGCATTCTTCACTAGGCCCGCTCGGGGGCGGCGTCTACGAAAGTGCAATCTTGCAGGCGGGCCGCTTCATCCCTCTGCTCGCGTTTTTCATGGCGAAGCATCCCGGCACCGTTTTCAGAGCGAAATCGCTCTCTCTTTCTTTCCTAAGCGAGGTTCGCGCATGAAGCCGACATTGTCCGTGGTCATTCCTTTTTATAACGAAGAGGAGAGCGTGGTGGAACTCTTGCAGGAGGTGCGCCAAGCTTGCCCCGACGCGGAAATCGTCGCCGTCGATGACGGCAGCAAAGATGCGACGCAGCAGAAGATTCGCGAATTTCCAGGCGTGCTGTTGGTCGCCCTTGGCCGCAATCTCGGACAGAGCGCGGCACTTTACGCCGGTCTTCAACAAGCCACAGGCGATCTCTGTGTCATGCTCGATGGTGACGGCCAAAACGACCCGGCCGATATCCCCCTTTTGGTTGAAGCGTCGGCGCAAGCCGATCTCGTCTGCGGTTATCGCAAGAATCGGCGCGACACCTGGAATCGCCGCGTCGCGTCACGGATCGCGAATGCGATTCGCCGCTGGTTTCTGCACGATGGCATTCGCGACACGGGATGCTCGCTCAAAGCGATGCGCCGCGAACACGTTCGCTTTCTCATCCCGTTTAACGGCCTTCACCGCTACATTCCCGCATTTCTGAAAAACGCAGGCTGTTCGATTGCAGAGGTGCCGGTTAACCACCGCCCCCGTCTGCGTGGTGTGTCCAAGTACACCATCGGCGGTCGCGCGTTGCGTGGACTGCGCGACTTGTTCGGCGTAAGTTGGGTGCTGAGCCGCCAGCTCCGTTTTCCTGCGGATCTGCGCGCGGGCGAGGCGACGCGCAACATTTTCGGCGGGACTCCTTACCGTCCTGCGAACTCCGCAGGCGCCGACGCGAAGACGAATTCGTCAGGCTCTGCTTCATGAACGAAGTGATTTTTCAATTCCACGGTTGGATCATTACGCCGTGGAAGATTCTCGGATTTATTGGGGTGTTCATGTTCGGCGGTCGCTGGCTCGTCCAATTTCTGGCGTCGCGACGCGCCGGCAAACCTGTCATCCCCCGTCTGTTTTGGTACATGAGCATCCTCGGCAGCCTGCTGCAGTTGAGCTATTTCATTTTCGGAAAAAACGATTCGGTTGGCGTGCTCTCGAATCTGTTTCCGACGTTCACTGCCTTTTATAATCTTTGGCTGGAGATGAAACATCGTCCGCCGGCCGCGATCGTTCCGGCAGCGGAAGCGAAATGAAGTGGGCGCTGCTCTATCAATTTCCCTGGGCCGTTTTGCGGGGGATTCCGGCGGTCTGGAAAGAGCGGGGGCGATTGCTGGCGGGCTTTTTCCTCATCTGGGAGGCGCTTTGGTTATTTTGGCATCGCTTCGACTACGCTGCGACCGGCTGGGCGCATCTGCATAGTGATCCGCGCTGGCTCGGAGTTGCCGCCCGCACCAGCTACTGGGGCGAACTTCACCGCGCGCCACTCATCCTCCTGGCGTTCGTCGGTCTGTTCGGTTTTTGGAAACACACGCCACGCCTGGGCTGGGCCGCGCTCGCGGGCGCCTTGGCCGGGTCGATCGGAGGCATTTTGGTCAATATCATCAAATGCGTTTTCGGGCGTCCGCGTCCATCGACCGGCCTGGCCGACGGGATCTATTGGCTTCAATTTGGCTGGGGTCACCAATCGTTTCCCTCCGGCCACGCGACGCATTGCGCCGCGATTGCGACCGCCGTCACGGTGCTTGCTCCTCGTCCCGGGATCGCGCTTTGGGCCGGCGCTCTTTTTGTGATGTGGTCGCGTTGGTATTCGGAGCGGCACTACGTAAGCGATTTGTGGGGCGGCGCGGGACTTGGAATCACCATCGGTTTAATCGTCGGCTGGTCGGCTCGCTTGGCTTGGCAAACCTGGATTGCGAACAAACCGGGCTTTTCGGATAAGAACGACGCTGTCACATGTTAACGGATACATCTGCTCCCACCGCCGCTCGCGTGCCGAATCACTATCGCTGGGCGCCCTGGTTTTTGCTTCTGCTCGTGCTGGCGATGACGCTGCCCGGGACGGATTGGCTTCCGCTGGTTGATCGGGATGAGCCGCGTTTCGCTACGGCCACGCGCGAGATGATGGAACGGTCGGATTGGGTCGTGCCGACCTTCAACGGCCAGTACCGCTTCGACAAACCGGTTCTGACTTATTGGTTGATGCGGGTTGGGTATTCGATTTTTGGATTCACCGAGATAGGGGCGCGTTTGCATGCCGTCATCGCTACGATCGGCCTCGTGCTGGCGACCTGGTGGATGGGCCGGCGTTGGTTCGGCGAACGGGTGGGCTTTTTGGCGGCGGCGATGCTCGCGACCTGTTTGCAGGTGTTCATTCATGGGCGTCTCGCGCTGGCGGATATGCCGATGATCGCCTGCGTCGCGCTCGCGTGTTTCGCGTTGAAGGAACGTCTCGAGGATGAAAAGCCCTGGCGCCGCAGCCGCTGGTGGTGGCTCCTCTACCTCGGACTTGGCGTCGGGTTTCTCGCTAAAGGCCCCATCGTTTTGGCCGTGCCCATCCTCGCTGCGCTCTTGTTTCGCTGGGTGCTCTGGCGAAAACCGCAGGCTTGGAGCCGGCTCGCTGTGCTGCCGGGAATTGGCTTGGTGCTCGTGATCGTCGGCGCTTGGGGCATTCCCGCGCTCGTCGAGACGCATGGACTTTTCTGGAAAGTCGGCATGGGCGAGCATGTCGTTCAGCGTGGTTTCGAGAAATTTAATGGCCGTGGTTATACGCCGTTTTTCTACCTCG
>Ga0207702_10000051_pt1 | contig 139040 bp, 157 predicted proteins | sample KBSCornC62_FD_184302 | JGI IMG/M metagenome (GOLD analysis project Ga0207702, IMG submission 184302) | Corn rhizosphere microbial communities from Kellogg Biological Station, Michigan, USA - KBS Corn C6-2 (SPAdes) (version 2) | ecosystem: Host-associated > Plants > Roots > Rhizosphere > Soil ...
ACCACAGAACTTCCCCACACTGGTATCAGTGATGGTGTGATGAGTGTGATTGGAGCGGGATCGCTCGTTGGTATGGTAGGAGCTTATTGGGGGAGTAGGCGCATTACTAAATAAGCAAAACTAAGCTGACCGCTCGCGTTTAGGGTTCGCACCTTAATACTGAAAAGCCACCCTGTGATATGGGTGGCTTTTGCGTTTATGCGGTCTCCTGCTGCAGCGGCAGCGGTGTTGAGAGCTTTTTGATAGGTAAACGGAACCCAAATGTGCTTCCCTCGCCTTCCTTTGATTCAAACACTAGCCTTCCACCATGTCCATCGATAACTTTATGGGCCAAGTAGAGACCGATACCCGTTCCATCTGGACGCTGCCTGCGAGCGTTCTCGGCTCTAAAGAATTTCGTGAAGAGCTTCTTTTGCGCGTCCTCAGGCACTCCCATGCCTTTATCTATTACCCGAAGCACAGCATCGCCCTCTTCGATTGAGAGCATTACCTTAATTTCCTGGCTATCAGGTGAGTAGTAAATAGCATTATCCATAAAATTCATGATTACCTGACGAATCTTATTTTCATCAATATATAGCTCTGGAAACCGCGATGGACTGCTATACGTAACCGTCATGCCATGGGTCGCGGCGATCTGACGAATGCTTTCCACTTCCTGCTTAGCAACCTTCGCAAGATCGACAGGATGGGCATCGATGATGAATTTACCAGTTTGCAGACGACTAACATTAAGAAAATCACCAATTAGATGGACCATGCGCTCGCTGCTTGTAAATGCCTCTTCAAGCAGTTGGCGTTGCTCATCTGTGATTTTTCCAACATCCCCTTCAAGAACCATAGATATATATCCTTTTACACTTGTGAGCGGTGTACGAAGCTGATGAGAAGCCATACTTACAAACTCATCTTTGGCTGCATCCAAGCGCTGAAGCTGGTTGTTGGACTGACGAAGCTTCTTTGTGGCGTCCTTAATGCGTTGTTGTAGCGTAGCGTTAATCTCGCGCACTTCTTGAACGGACAGGGAATTTTGAATAGCGATAATGAGTTCGTCTCGAATGGTTCTCAACGCCTTAAGGTCACGATTAACATAGTAACCTGAATGTTTTTCGCCCAAGAAAAGATACCCTTGAAGATGCCCAGCATACCAGAGCGGCAGGACGGCGGCTATACTATGCTGATTCAACGCGTCTTTAATGCTACCTTCGTCTGAGAGAAGTGTGTCCGTTAGCAAGATCTCTTCCTGATTGCTATAAAAATATTCATCAAGCGTACGCTCGTCTGATTGCGACACATGCTTATGCTCACGCGTCCCAGCGGACATTGAAGTACCCTCTCCATACCGTACGATAAAGAAAGCTTGGTCTATTTTAAGGACATCGGCGATATCAAGTGCAGCATGATGGAGTAGTGTTCGTAAGTCATTAGACATCGTCAGTTTTTTACTTAGTCGTACAACAAAATCACCAATCGTGAAGTTGCTACGGTAGAATATTTTGTTTGTTAATTTATCAAAGAAATTCTTTACAGGTTGAAAAATAAAGGCAAGTAAGAGCGCAAGTGTAATATTAAGCGGCCCCTGGTTTATTACGTATCCGTCGCCTCTGTCACTGAAGAGTAGTCCTGAAGCTACATATGCAATACCATAATAAATACCTGCAAGCGTAAGAAGTGAAAAGAGATAAGCTAGGGTTCGCACAACAGCAAAACGAATATCGAAAAGCCCATGCCTGATAATTGTGTATGCTAATGTAACGACAAGCACTACAGTAGCAAGGGGACCGAAGCGTGTTGCTTGCCAATCTGAGGCAATAAGAGGAATGACGATATTAAGAATGAGACCTAGTAGCGAGCTGGTTATAAATGCAAATAAAACAAAGAACATTTGGTGCCGCTTTAGTGGATTCTGTGACCGTGAGACGCCTAAAAGATTTCGAGTGATAAGTACAACGGTTGCCAAAAAGCACACAATATAGAACCACAAAAACTCACCAGTCGAAAAAGCCAATGTACCGTCACTCTTTAGGGTCACCACTCCCGATACGAGATCAGTGAACGACAGCCCAACTACTGTAAGTGATAGTATGAGAATAAGGCTTTTTTCAATTACGCCAGGATGTCGAACAACTGGAAAGCGATACGTAAATAGTAGGCCGGAGAAGACAATGCCATAACCACTTGCAAATGCTAGCATATTTGCCATATTTGTAATGATAAGGTTCGTCGTATAGTGATTTGTAATAAAGTTTGTCACAATCCATAATGTGATACAAAGGCTCATTAGTCCGAAAAGCTGCGCGTATCTCTGGCGCGCATCACGTAGTAAAATCACTAAGCCAAGTAACAAGTTGATCGTGCACGTTGTGATTAAGACAAAAAGATCCACACCCTTATTCTAGCGTAAGCGGTTTGTTTTTTATACTACCGTTTTTTGTATGTGCTATCAAATTGGAGCGCGTCATCCCCACTACCGAGTACGAGAAGCTTTAATGCCTTCCGAGCGAGCCAACCTCTTACCGTGAAAAGCCTTGCGCGATTCATCTTACGATAAAAGTCGGGCGTATGTCCATATACAGCTTGGCTCCGTTTCGAACCAAGGTATTCCATCGGGCCTGCATTCGCTAATGGCACAAAAGGTATACCGAGATAGTCAGTCAATTTAGTTAGGGGCTTGCTATCGATAACCGAGATAAAATGTTCAACGCCTTGTTCCATCGCCGCTACATAAAGCGCACGGTATAATTGAATGCTAATACCACCTTCTACGGATCGATACTCTGGCGGCACCGCTACAGTGCCCACATCCCAACACTTATCCCAATCCTCGATGCCATGATATTCAGCAAGTTCTCTTTTGTATTCCTCTACGGAGCGTCCTTGCGTAGCGGCGAGATCATTAATTGTCTTAAACCCAGCAGGACCATTTCTAATAACACGCAGCTCGCCACTTGTTGGCTTTTCATTCTCCCTATCAACGGAAGTAAAGAATATACTCTGATTCTCGTACGGCCCGTACTCCCGAACCATTTCTTCTGGATCATTATTGAATGTCTGATTAAAAACTGCACCTTCAACCTGACGACTAATGTTTGCGTAAATATCGTCGCCACCGAGCTTATAACAGACAAAACGAGCGTCCCCTGTTGGTGGACGCTCGTTTAACAATTCACTTGTTAACTGCTGAACTGCTTCTGCAGGGAGATTATATCCATACTCTGGCTCTGTGTTCGAAACACTTCGCTCAAGGTCGGTTATAGACATTAAAATTCCCTCGCCGCGATATCAGTGACGTTAAAAAAATCACGCGTAAATTGGACTGCGGACTCGGGTGAAAACGCTTTACATGTATAAATGTCTACGCTAAAGAAAAGGCGAGGTTGTTCCCATGCGTAAAAATGTGCCCCTGAGGTCTCCCAGTGGATCCAACCAGCCCAGCCATATAAATCGCTGCGGTGAGTCACTGGTTGAATAAGTTGGACCATCCCTGTATTTATCGATAGCTCTGCAAGGTATGTTTTAATATCTTCATCAGTAATTGTGCGTGCGGGGTACCCCTCGATAACGAGTCGCTGACGGTAAATGTCGGGGGCTAGGTCTTTCATCTTTTCTCCGTAAATTATTACATAGTGCATTTTGATTCTACCATAAGTTGGACCTTATGAGCTCAGTATAGTATCATAAATATTAATCATGACCAAGATTGCAATCATCGAAGACGACTCAGTCATCAACCAAATGTACCGCATGAAGTTTGAGGCGGCAGGATTTGACGTCGCTACAGCTAGTGATGGCGAAGCCGGCGTTGCGATGGTTGCAAAGTTCAAGCCTGAAATTATTTTGCTTGATTTACAGATGCCACATATGGGTGGAGCTGAGGCACTTGCATTGATTCGTAAGTCTGCGGGCAGCGCAAAAACCCCCGTTATTATCCTCACGAATCTTGGTGAAGAAGAAGCGCCCAAAGAACTAAAGGATCTTGATATCCAAAGCTACATCGTTAAGGCTGAGCTTACACCAAGCCAAGTTGTTGGCCGTGTAAAAGACGCGCTCGGAATTGCTTAGTTAAGCTGACCTGCTTCGCGCAAACATGCTTCAATGAGATGATCAAATAATACTGTGTAAGTCAGTGGGCCGACACCGCCTTTTATAGGCGTGACGGTCACATCCTTGCGCTCTCGAATCGCTTCATCGACATCGCCAACGATAAACCCGCCTTCGCTCGCTGTGCCCGCATCAACAACAACGGCTTTTTGCTTTATATCGTCTGTGGTAATTAAACGTGGGACGCCTGTCGCTGTTACGATTATGTCACTCGATTGCAGTGTTTCATGCACATTTGCAGAAGACTTATCGAGGCTTGTAACGGCAAGGCCGCGCTTTCTCCACATTGCCGCGAGCGGCGCGCCGACCAGCTTGCCAGCACCTACGATTGTGATCTGTTTGTTATTCAGATCTATGTTATACCCCGCTAAGAGCCAGTCAATCGCTTGGGCGGTTGCACTTGGGAAACCTGCGTTCATCCCAAGCCCGTCAACATCTTTTTGAGGGTCGATTTTGTTGCATATTATGTCAGTTTGACTAACGTCTTTTAGTGGTAATTGCACAATGATACCTTGGATATTTGAGTCAACATTCGCTTGTTCGATATATGTTGACATCTCAGACTCATCAATTGCTACAACTTCAACATCAATGAAGATATCGCGTGCATAGCGCTGCTTCATGCGAATATATGTTTCAATTACCGCACTTGCGGATGGGCTTTTAATAATGAGAAGTTTTGGCGTAATGCTAAATTGTTGGCGTAAATTTCGCACCTGACGAAGTTGACGCTCCTTAATAAACCCCTGGAGTTCGAGACCATTGAGCTCTCTCGCCATTAAATGCGATCCTTTCGATCATCGATAAATGAACCCCATTGACGGATTAGGCGAAGTACTGTTTTGAGCGGCAGTTCAATCATCATATCAAGGGCAAGGGCAACAACATTCACCTGAGCGTATTTCTCGCTCATCCAGCGACCGACAACAACAAATGGTAAGTAGATGAAATCACGAATGAAAGTGAAGCCGTTGCTGGCTGAACGGACAACCTCAAGCTCACGAATCAGTCGGCTAAGGCGGAAGCCAAGAAAGCTTGCGGCCGAAATAAATACAAAGAAGATAGCGATGTGCACCAGTTCGAGTCCAAGCGATAGAAGTAACCAAACGACACCGCCAAATACGACCAAACTAAAAAGCACGTACAGCGTTGAGAACACTGATCCATATCGATCATTCGTTGCTCCGCGGCGCTTTAGAAGAATCGTGCCCTCATCACCATACAGCATCGCATCAACTCGATCGACAAGTGCCTTTGTGTTCGCATACCCTGGCAAGTTCAGCGTGAGGCGCAGTGCTACCATATAAAGCGGCGGGAAACAAAGGTTGATGAGTAGTGGCTGCCAAAGAATGTGGCCGCTCGCCCAGAGGTCGTATGGAACCTCAACGGCAATGCCAATCAAGAACTTCGTGATAATCAAGAAAATTACGCTACGAACGATGGCACGATTGACTCGTGTCATAATGTTCGAATATTCGCGTTCGACTTCTTTTTCAAATGCATCGAGGAACGCTTCGCGACGTTGCAGCAGCTGTAGAAAGTCGGGCTTATTTTCAATCATTCGCCGCACAATACGAAGGGGTGCGCCCTGCCGGTCGACCATGTGATAAAACTTATCGGTTACCGGGGAGCGGAGCAACATATCGATGCGCTGATTGTAGGCGATATATCGTTCTTCATCAGTCACTGACACTTCATAGCGACTCAGCAGCGAGGCGCGGATAACTGCAGTATTTGATTTCAGGAGTGCTTTATGGACCGCGGCGTATAGTGCCGCCCCATATTCGTCAGCATCAAGTGAGGTATCAGTGTATTCACTGTGAGCAACTTTCTCGAAATATTGGTATGCAACCGATACAAATGCCGCATCTTTTTCAGATGAATTAATAATGCGGACAACACCAACCGAGAGAGTGTCGAGAATCCATCCAATTGACGAATCAGAACTGATGCCGCGACGTTTTTGAATATGCTCATAGGCAGTGTAATGACTTGCTGCAAGCTCAGAAATGGCCTCTAGCTGGTCTTTGGTGAGCGTATTGTTTGGCATATAGCCCGCATAGGTAAGCTCAATTGCAATTTCATGACCGCTCGCACGAATCAAGCTTTCATCGCGCGTAACAAATAGCTGCTTATAGAATCGTCTGATGGCATTTTGCACCAGCAAATGTTCTTCGGTGTTTTCGGCTGCATTACGAAGTTGCTCATAGGCAGCAGTAAGCGTTTCGCCTGCGCCTACAATGTTCACCTTCTCGGCCTGCGCCTGGGTGCGTGTTTCGGTATCTTCATTGTGAACGGCGTTGGAAAGTCCTACCATAAGGTGACTGCCGACAGTATTGAGCTCTGACATACCGTATTATTATACCCTTTAAGAGATGTAATTACACTATCTAGGCTGCCCCAATGCGTATAATGGTACAATAACTAGCATTCGATTCCTATACCATTTATCCGCCGAGCAATTGCAGTCAGCTCACCATCACCATAGAGTGGAAACTATCGATAGAGTTATTTAGATGCTCTTGCGTGCTGCGTATTTTTCTGGGTTTTTATCGAAAAGTCGTACGCAGGTGTTGCAGCAGAAATAATACGTTTTACTATTATACTCGCGGACACAACCGGTGGTCTTGGCCTCTTGCATGTCTACCATATCGCCGGTAACTGGACATGTGGCTTGGCGTTCGAGCGGGATGGCCGCTTTGTCCATGTCATGATGATGTTCGTGCATATATGTCTATCCCCTTTAATTCAATTTAAGCCGCCGTAGTAGCTGTGCATTAATGGCTACAATGATGGTTGAAAGCGACATCAATACTGCACCAAATGCGGGCGACAAAACAAAACCAAGTGCAGAGGTTATGCCTGCGGCTAGCGGAATAGCAAGGGCGTTGTAACCGGTCGCCCACCACAGGTTCTGCACCATTTTGCGGTAGGTAGCTTTGGATAACTTAACAATCTTCGCAACACCGCGTGGGTCGCTACCGGCAAGTACAATACCCGCCGATTCGATAGCAACGTCAGTACCCGCGCCGATAGCAATGCCGATGTCTGCCTGCGTAAGTGCTGGCGCGTCATTTACGCCATCTCCAACCATAGCTACCTTGCTGCCATCGGCCTGTAACCGTTTAACCGTTTCAGCTTTATGCTCTGGCAAAACTTCGGCAAAGTATTCTTCAATGCCAAGCTCTCTAGCAACCCAGGCGGCCACACCTTTGGCATCACCGGTGAGCATAGCAACGCGCTTACCCATTGCCTGTAGTGTAGCGACAGCTTCCTTAGACTCTTCACGGATAACGTCAGCCAGCATGATTACTCCGAGAACCTGCCTGTCTGCAATGACGTAGACGACAGTCTTGCCTTCATCAGAAGCGTTGGCCGCTGTTTGCCGTAAGCTATCAGCCACTTGTGCGGATAGTTCTTCAATCATGCGCGGGCCGCCAATATGTACAATCTTTTCATTTACTTCAGCTTTCGCACCTCTGCCGGAAAGTGCAACGAAACCGCTAGCCTTTGGTATGCTGAATTCCTGTTTTTTTGCAAACAGTACGACAGCACGGGCGATGGGATGCTCTGATTCATCTTCGACGGCTGCCGCCAACTGCAGTAGCTCCTTTTTGTCACCAAGAGCAACAATGTCAACCACTCCTTGTTCACCCTTGGTAAGTGTACCGGTCTTGTCGAACAAGACGACATCTATATTGCGGGCAGCCTCAAGTGCCATCCGCTGGCGAATCAGCAAGCCGTTCTTAGCCGCAAGCGTAGTGGAGATGGCCGTCACCAGTGGCACCGCTAGTCCGAGAGCGTGCGGACAGGCAATCACAAGGACAGTAACAATACGCTCGAGTATGAACCCCGCTGACTGCCCGGCAATCGCCCAGGCAATCCAGGTAATAATTGCTGCCCCAAGCGCGACGAATGTAAGATAAAAGGCGGCTTTATCAGCCACAATCTGCGTTTTCGACTTACTACGCTGGGCTTCGGCAACTAGTTTCATAATACCCGCTAAGGCTGTGTCGTCGCCAACCCGAGTCACGCGGATAGTGAGGGAGCCACTGCCGTTGATCGTGCCACCAATTACCCCTGCCGTCACTGTTTTTTTAACCGGTTTTGACTCACCAGTAAGCATAGATTCATTAACATCCGATTCGCCCTTAGTCACTTCACCGTCAACCGGGATCTGGCCACCGGGACGAACAAGTATAACATCGCCGAGTTTTAGTTCGGCAACAGATATTGTCGATGTGCCATCGTGTGTGACTAATTCTGCCTCATCCGGCAAAAGTTTGGCCAGCTCTTCGAGCGCCCCTTGCGCGTTCATAACTGATGCCATTTCGAGCCAGTGACCAAGCAACATAATAGTTACTAGTGTGGCCAGCTCCCACCAAAAATCCATGCCATTCACAAATTTAAGCGTGACGGCCAGGCTGTAGCCGAAGGCGACGATAATTGCCATCGAGATTAAGGTCATCATACCGGGCAAACGATCAGCAAGTTCGGCTTTGGCGCCTTTTAGAAAGACAAGGCCACCACAGAAGAAGATGATAGCTCCGAAAACAGCCGGAATGTAATCGCTGCCAGTAAAGGCTAGTTGGAAACCGAACCAACCCTGAACGGTGTGCGAGAAAAGTAAAGTCGGGACTGCCAGCAAGAGGCTCAGCCAGAACTTTTGCTTGAACATGTCGGGACTATGACCGGCGTGCTTGTCGTGGCCTTCGTGGGTATCGTGCGACATCTGATTCATATCATGCCTGGCCGCCTGATGCGTTGGGCTGTCGTGCTGCATATGCTCATGGTTCATGGTGTCGTGGTTCATCCTAGTGGCTCATGTCCATCATATCATGGCTGGTTGATGTGTTCTTGTAGCCCCATTCGGTCTGCCAGGTCTGCATTTTGTCAATTTCTTGCGACTGGGCAGTGACGATATTGTTGGCCATATTCTTAATTTCGTCGTGCTTGGCGTTGGTTTTGGCTAGATTTGCCATGTTGATAGCACCCTGGTGGTGCATAATCATTTCGTTGAGGAATGTTTTGTCGAAGCCATCACCAGTTTTGCCTTGCAAGCTGGTCATCATCTGACTCATCGACATATCGTCGTTGTCCATAGTGTCTTGGCCGGTAGCGTTGGCGTGCATACCCATTATGTTCATCGTACCTGAGTTGTTATTGTTTACAGCAAGCGCCGCGACTGTCCAGGTGACCCCTACACCCAGAAGTAATCCAATAATGCCTGTGATAATCGATTCTTTTTTCATATAATTCCTCCTGCTCAGTGTCTTACAGTTGTATGCTATGCCTTTCCTCGTATGTTGTTGAGCTCATAGAGGTTTAGCAATTCTTTAATGGCCTTTTCTTGCTCTTTTGGATCCTGTGATCCTATCTTTTCCACAATATGAGTCCGTAAGTGATTCTCGAGGATGAGTTTATTTAGTGAGGCTAACGATTTCTGAATCGCGAGACTCTGCGTAAGAATATCCATGCAGTACGCCTCACTATCAATCATTTTTTGCAAGCCTTTGAACTGTCCTTCAATTATTTTAGAACGGTGAGTAGCTCGTTTCTTAATGTCTGTTATCATAGTTTCATTGTATACCCCCTAGGGGTATTGAGTCAAGGCTGTAAGATTGCAACGCATGCAGTAATTTTAACCTAGGCACAATTCCGGATATGCCGCATACTCATCGTATGGCTAAGGGTGGGCTAATAACGCAAACAAAAAAACGCCGATAAATATCGACGTCCTTTGTACGGAGGGCTATCCTGTGCTATCGCAACTGCGATTCACTCCAATCAGTATTGTACTTATCCCTCTGCATAATCTTCTCTATCTCTAATCGAATTTCCTCAACATCGTCTTTAGTGAGTGGCTGGAAAGAGTCATAAAAGCCAGTTTCAATATGCGGTAATTGGACAGCATCTCCATATTTTTGAATAGTCGCAGTAGCTGCTCGGCCGTATATCTGCGTATGTAATTGAGGGCCTTCTGGCTTGAATACGCTCCAATTTCCCATATCTTGATAATTTACGAGACCGACATTCACACCTCTATGGTGCATCGCATTCTTAAGAGCCTCACCAGCGATCATTGAAAGCTTGATATATTCAATCGCTTCGAGTGCAGATAATTGTGTACGATCATGCACCGCCCTCACCTCACGCTTGAATTTTAAGTTAATATGTCCACCTTCATCGCGATCAATATAGACATGTGGTTTTTCAGCAGAGGTAATAATAAAGTTAGAGGTTTCGAAGATAATAGCCATAGATTCCAGTGTAACCCATCGACAGTGCATTTTATCGTATCAGAAAATAAAAACTCCTCAAAGCAGAGGAGTTTTTAGATAATTTCATGGAGGGCCAGGAGAGACTTGAACTCTCGACACCCTGCTTAAGAGGCAGGTGCTCTAACCAGCTGAGCTACTGGCCCGTAACTTGAGACATTATAGCTAATTTGGGCGAAAATGTAAAGAGTTGGGCAGCGTATCGCCTCACTCCTCGGCTTGCTTACAGAACAATGCAAGCATTTTCGTATTGGGCAACGCTTTGCTATTGCAGACAAAATCAATAAAGGCCTCAGCTATCTGCCAAGCGTCAGGTCGTTAACATGCTCGGCACACATGGCAACTTATACTAAAAACCACTCACTCTGATGCTCTCATTGAGGGGTAGCTACAGGTACGTTGCGAGAAGTAGTACGGCAAAGAAAGTTGCGTAGTATCCAACTTGCAATAGCAATGCCCACTTGTAGCCCTTTTGGTTGCTTACTGCGATTACTAGTAATATGATCATGAGACCTAATGCGGCCCACGCAGAGAATCTTACAGAGATTGAAATGCTTGAGGTTGTAGCTAGTATGAACATAAGCGGCAGCATAGCAACGCCTGATACTCCAGTGAGCACCCGGTGCACGGTTGTCCTCCAGCCACCTGTTTCGGGAAACCAGGTACATGCAAGTTGAAATAGAGCCGCGACGCAGGTGAACCATAAAAAAGTGCCTGGGAGTTGCTTTTGCGGGATGAGCCAGCTACCAATAAACCACACGAAGAGCGGTAGTGTGACGAGAAACAAGGACGCATAGTAGATTTTCGACCAGCGAGTCGCGATCACGTGTTGGCTAAACGTCATGTGCAAACCGCCTGGCCACTTAACGACCGTGTAGCTAAGGCCGGTAATAAGCATAATAACTACTACTATCAATAGATACTGCATAGATAAAGTATAGTATACCAGGGTTTGATGGCTCGGATTCACTAAGCAAACCTACCAAGAAAAATAGCCTATCTTTAGATGGTAGATAGGCTATTTTTCTTGGTACACCCGGCAGGATTCGAACCTGCGACCACTTGGTTCGAAGCCAAGCATTCTAATCCGCTGAACTACGGGTGCAAACTGCGATTAGTATACCATATCTAACAGATTGATCGCTATACTAATTCAGGCACAAAGTACACTATTGCTAGTGTATACTTACAGTATATGGACATCCACACTGATATTCCTCTCAAAAATTACGTTACTATGCGCATTGGTGGTAATGCACGATTTATGACTGATATCCACTCTGCCGACGACATTCCTGCCCTTGTTAAACGGGCTGCCTCGCAGAGTCTCCCTATCTATATACTTGGTGGTGGTAGTAATACTATTGTTCGAGATGAAGGCTTTAATGGCCTCGTGCTTCGTAATCGTATTCCAGGATTTGAAGTGATTGCCGAAACAGCATCTGATGCCACAATTAAGATTGGCGCCGGTGAGAACTGGGATGATGTTGTGCGTCGCAGTGTTAATATGAACCTCAGTGGCATCGAATGCCTCGCTGCTATTCCTGGTACTGCAGGCGCTGCACCAGTACAGAATATCGGTGCCTATGGCCAGGAAGTTGCCGAAACACTCGTTGAGCTTGAAGCCTACGACCGTAAAACCGACCAGATGATTATCCTTACAAATGCCGACTGTGGCTTCGCCTATCGATATAGTATTTTCAGGGGTGATGAAATGGGACGATATATCATTACGAATATTACTCTGAAACTTTATAAAGCCCCGCCGCAGCCACCATTTTATAAGGCTGTGCAAGATTATCTTGATGCGCACACTATTACACTCTATACGGCGCAAGTCTTGCGCGACGCCGTAACAGCCATTCGTGCCGATAAACTCCCCGATCCTAAAGAGCGTCCAAATAACGGTTCATTTTTTAAGAATGCTGTTGTAGAAGATTGGCAACTCACCGCGCTACGAGAGGAATACCCTGATATACCCGTGTATGAGATGCCCGATGGCCGTTTTAAAATTCCGACAGGTTGGCTCATCGAACAGGCAGGATTTAAAGGACAATTACTTCATGGCATGCGCGTCAATGACAAAAATGCCCTTGTACTCATTAACGAGTCGGCGACAGGCTACGCTGACCTTGCTGCCGCCCGTGATGAGATTATCGGTGCAGTTCGTGACAAATTTCGCGTACAGATCGAGCAAGAGCCGCTTGAAATGACGATTTAATTCCCTTGTCTTTCACTCACAAACCACTTATGCTATATGTATGCGGCGCTGGACTGGGTTTACTATTGTTGAGTTAGTCGTTGTCATGGTGATCATGGCAATTCTATTAACCTTAGCTGGGTTTACCCTTAACCGATCACAGGGCAATTCTCGTGACGCCGAACGCAACGCAGATATCGCCGTTATCGCCCGCGGACTCGAAACACGATATCGAGAAGGTAATCCGAGAAGTGGACTACCCGCCTACGTTGCACCTGGTTCATACCCTGATGTTGACGAGATGGCTTATATTATTGGCAATACTGTCAGCACCTTCACACCAACACAGGTCATTGGCGGGTTTTCAAATGATGCACTTCCTGGTACCTCAGTGCCTAACTTCACCCCACCGCAAGTTTCTGGTGGAGCCTATGCTGGCTTTGCCATTGCAACCTGCACGACTGCAGGCTCATGCGCAAGTGTTAATGATTCTGGGGCAAGCGGATCTTCAACTGGTAGCTCTACACCTGTTAGCCAATACTTCTACGAGCCTATCGATGCAAATGGAAAGATCTGCAAAACTACCACTTGCGTACGCTTTAATTTGTACTGGAAAACTGAAGTCGACAATCAGACACACATTTTACGGAGCAATCGTCAATGAACCGGCGAGTTCAAGGGTTCACTGCAGTCGAGCTCCTAATTGCGATTGTTGTGGGGTCTCTGCTATTTATATCCGCCTATCAACTGTATCTCAACGTGATCCGCCAATCACAAGATGCTACCGCCCGGTCGCTCGCAAGTAATGCGGCCTATGATTTATTACGCCAATATCAAGAAAACCCCTACTGGGCATATACGCCCTGTTGGGCGGATACAGACAATCCAGCAGTTCCGTCATACGCGCACCTCCAAGGTGCAACTGCGCATGTAGATATTACATGCCCATATAATCCAGCTTCCCCAAATCTTACAAAACTCACTGTAACCATAACTTATACTAGTAATGGACAGACACAGAAGGTATACCGTGTTCTTACGACAGCTCCAGCATAAACTTCGCCTTCGGCAACCGGGCTTCACTCTTGTGGAGATGCTTGTTGTTGCTCCACTTGTGCTCATTGTGATTGCTGGACTTGTTAGCGCAATGGTGGCAATGATTGGTGATTCGCTCATCGCAAACAGCCGCGTTAATACGGCTTTCAGTCTTCAAGATACGCTTAACCAAATTGAGCAAGATACGCGCGTCGCCACAAACTTCATGGGTGTATTCAGCTATCTCAATTCACCTCAAGGCCGTGACGGCAATACGGGTGCATTTAACTACAACAGTAAAGAAGATCTTATCCTCACCCAGCAAGCAACGACATCAAGTCCGTATAACACTACTAGAGACCTTGTCTATTATGCCGACCAGCCTGCCGCCTGTGGTAGCAATGATAAGAGTGGCAACCGTGTGCTCGCAGATCGTGTCCTTTATTTCCTTGATACCAGCACTAAAACCCTTTGGCGGCGCACGGTCGTTAATCCATGGAATTTAAGTAGTACACACGATGGTAATACCGTATGTAGCACACCATGGCAACGAGATAGCTGCCCACAAGGAAGTACTATCAGTAATACCCCAGGCTCCTCATGCCAATCGGTTGATCAGAAAATGCTCGATAACGTCACTGACTTTACACCAACTTTTTATGATTCCTCGAACAACATTGTTACAGACCCTACGCAAGCTGTGAACGTACAAGTTTCCATCACTGTTCAACACAATGTCAGTGGCAGCACTCTTACGCAAACGAGTGTTATGCGGGCCACTCGTCGTAATGATGTACCAGCTCCGCCAGTACCTGATGCGCCCGTTGTCTCTATATATAACGCTGGTATTAATAGCTATAACAATCCAATTCTTACCACCTTCCAGTGGTCTTCGAATGGTGCTTACACGTATATCGTGTCTACGCAAATTAACGGGGGCTCATGGTCTGCGGATCAGAGTGTGTCAGGAACGACTATGGGCGTGTCGGCGCCTCCGGGGGCAACCATTAATATAAAGGTGACAGCCGTGAATGACTCAGGCAATTCAACTACAACCACCTACAGTACTGTGCAGGATATCTTTACGGATATGAATCTAGGAAATTCTTGGGTCTCCTTTGATTCAACTACCTGGTACAGCCCATCTTTCACCCGAACAACCGCCGGTGTAGTTGAACTACGAGGACTTGTCAAAAATGGTTCCGGTGGAGTCATCACTACATTGCCGGCAGGGTTCCGACCAAACAAGCAAATCATCTTTACCACCATATCAAGCGGCTCAAACGCAATAGCACGTGTCGACGTATTTCCTGATGGCACAGTCATGTGGCAGGGCGGTGGCGACAACAGCTGGGTAAGCCTTGATGGTATCAATTTTATGTCATCAGACTTTGACGCATCGACAAACTGGGTTAACCCGACGCTCCTCTGCCCGAGCGGATGTACTACCCCCTGGACAGACTTTAGTGGAGGCTCAACAAGTTACGGAAGATTACAGATTGGTAAAGATAGCATAGGCCGGGCACAACTTTATGGGATCCTCTCCGCACCATCCCCATATCCCCCAGCAAACAACTCAAATATGGCCACGCTTGCTTCAGCGTATTCTGTCTCAACCAACGACATCTATCCAGATTTTGCCTCATCTAATGTTTATGCGGCATACGGCATCATTAGTAACGCCCTGCAGTTTCGCACTAATCTTGGCAATAACTGGAAAACATTTGCTGCCATGTATTACCCAAGCGGATCGTCAGCAACATGGACATCTATACCGCTATCAAGTAGCTGGGTACCCTACAATACTGCTGGCAGCGGCTATTCGCAACCGCAATTCACTGAATCAACGGATCATATTGTCACTCTACGCGGCCTTATTAGGAGCGGCACTGCCTCAGCCGGTACAACGGTTGGCACGCTCCCTGCTGGAGCGCACCCCGCTACTAATCTTATCTTCATTGTATCTGGATATAATGGTACCGCAGAAATACCAGTGCGCGTCGATGTCCTAGCAACGGGACAGATAGTAATTAGGACTACCATAGCAAATAATTATCTTTCGTTTGCCAATATCAGCTTCTATCAAGATGGTAACTAATTCGTAGTCAACTGTATTTACCTATTGCGCGAGCATAAGCACTTTGATACCATATACGTATATAAGATATTAATTAGGGGGCGTCTTAAATGACCAAACAGATTAAAACAAGCGGATTCACAATCGTTGAGCTTCTCATCGTTATTGTAATCATCGCTATTCTTGCTGCGATCACGATCGTTGCATACAACGGTATTACGCAGCGAGCAAACACTTCGAGTGCGAAGTCTGCGGCCGAGAACGCGATCAAGAAAATTGAAGCATATAATGCAGACTCCAGTGTTCAGACATATCCTAAGACATTTGCAGCGCTAACGGGTGCGGCATCTACCGCAAGTTACCAACTTACTGGTGTGACTTTCACCACTACAAGGGCTACAGGTAGCACCGCGCCAAGTACACCAAGTACTCTTAACTTCTTTATCTGTACGACAGGTTCAGCAGTTGAATACTTTGACTACACAGCTAAGGCATGGACAGCCGTCTTTACTGGTGGTGCGACTGGTATCGGCGGTACTGCTGGTACAACAGCCGACTGCGCGTATCAGGCATCATAAGGATTTTGCCTCCACATAAGAAATGAGCGCCATATGGCGCTCATTTCTTATACAGAAAAACTCACCACTTTTATCTGTGACGAGTTTATAACCACACGCGAAAGTTACTTATCTGTCGGCAATGGAAATGCGCCCATAAATTCATGGACTTCAGCACGCAAGCCAGCAAGCTTCGCTTCATCCTTACGATTATCAATCGCTTGTTTCATCCATTCAGCAATCTGCATCATATGCTCTTCTTTGAGGCCGCGAGTCGTCGCCGCTGGTGTGCCGAGGCGAATCCCGCTTGGACGGTACATTGGCAACGGGTCGTCTGCCACTGAGTTTGCATTGAGCGTTAGACCGATCTTATCAAGAGCAACCTCGGCGACCTTTCCATCGATACCGAAGCTCTTGTTTACATCCGCTAGAATCAAATGGTTGCTGGTTCCACCCGTTACCAGTTGGAAGCCACGTTTTTCGAGCTCTTTGGCTAGCTTTGCGGCATTCTTTACTATTTGTGCAGCGTATTCACGAAACTCTGGTTTTAATGCCTCGCCAAATGCCACTGCTTTAGCAGCGATCGTATGCATGTGCGGGCCACCCTGCATACCAGGGAAGACCGCGCGGTCAATAAGTGTTGGGATGTTTTCGAGCTTCTTCTCGGGTGCCTTTAGCGGATTTCCTACCTTCCCCATAGAAAGAATCATGCCCCCACGTGGGCCACGAAGTGTCTTATGAGTTGTCGTGGTGATAACATGGAAGCCATAATCGAGTGGGTTTTTAGCTGCTCCACCAGCAATCAGGCCGGCAATATGTGCCATGTCCGCCATTAGCAAACAATCCTCGCCTACTTCGTGGGCGATATCTGCAAACTTCTGATAGTCCAGCTCGCGTGGGTACGCGCTAAATCCTGCCAAAATAATCCGGGGGCGGTGCTCGAGCGCAACTTTACGCAATTCATCATAGTCTATTGCACCTGTTGCGGGATCTTTCATCTTGTAACGAACGAAATTATATAAGTGTGCGCTACGAGTGACAGGTGAGCCGTGTGTTAAGTGACCACCATGGCTCAAATCCATCGCAAGGATTGTATCCCCTGGCTCGCACCATGCGCTATATACCGCTTCGTTTGCGGGTGCGCCGCTGTGTGGCTGCACATTCGCATGGTCTGCGCCAAATAGCTGCTTTGCACGATCAATAGCTAGTTGTTCTACCTGGTCTGTAAACTCTTGGCCACCATAGTAGCGCTTGCCCGGGTAGCCTTCGCTATATTTATTAGTAAACACACTACCAAGCGCTGCTAGAACGTCGCTGCTCACGTAATTTTCACTTGGTATTAGCTCAAGACCTTCGCGCTGGCGGTTTGCTTCACCTGCAATAAGTTGTGCGACTATATCATCATTCATATAAAATTCCCCTCTTTTGGATTCTATTTGTTGCTGTGGTGATACGTCGTAGTGTTAAATCATACCTTTAGTATACCACAGGTAGTGTATTGCAAATATATCACATCAGATATATTATAGATGTATGAGTACAGCAAAGTATTTACGTAATATCGGTACACTCGTGCAGGAAACGCGCCAAGCCCGTGGGATGACCCAGGCAGAACTAGCAACCGCTCTTGGCACTAGCCAATCGGCGATTAATCGCATTGAGAAGGGCGGACAAAATATCAGCCTTGAGATGATAGCTCGAATCGGTGAGGTGCTTTCAAGCGAAATCGTTCGGCTTAATAAGTCCGGTAAAACGAACTTTGTTATTAGTGGTGGCAACGAGCTCCACGGGGAAATCGAGGTAAAAACTAGTAAAAATGCTGCTGTTGGGCTCCTCTGTGCCGCACTTCTCAATAAGGGGAAAACTACCTTTCACCGAGTTGCACGCATTGAGGAAGTGAATCGTATTATCGAGGTACTCGAGAGTATCGGCGTAAGATGCCGTTGGCTTGATGGCAACGACCTCGAGATTACTCCGCCAAAGGTGCTCAAACTTGATGATATTGACAATGCCGCCGCTAAGCGAACCCGCTCAATCATCATGTTCCTTGGTCCGCTGCTCCATCAATACAAAGATTTTAAACTCCCATTTGCTGGTGGCTGCAACCTCGGTACGCGTACAGTTGAGCCACACATGGTCGGCCTTGCGCCGTTCGGTCTAAGCGTTGAAGCCCGCGCGGGTACCGACTACTACCATGCAACAGTGGAGGCTCGCAGTCCTGAGCGTGCTATTGTACTTACCGAGCGCGGTGATACGGTCACCGAGAACATTATTATGGCAGCTGCGCTTTACGACGGTGAAGTAGTCATCCGTAACGCAAGTCCTAACTACATGGTGCAGGATGTTTGCTTTTTCCTGCAAAAGCTCGGAGTAAAGATTGAAGGTATTGGTACGACCACTCTCAAGATCCACGGTGTGAAATCAATTAATAAAACTGTTGACTACTATCCTAGCGAAGACCCAATCGAAGCTATGAGTTTTGTGGCGGCTGGCGTTGTGACTAATTCTGAAATCACTGTAAAGCGCGTACCGATTGAGTTTATGGAGCTCGAGCTGGCAACACTTGGCGGCATGGGACTTGAGTATACGCAGACCGACGAGTACTCTGCCCGCAACGGTCAGACCCGTCTCGTTGACATTTCACTCAAGAAATCCGAGCTCCATTCGCCAAAAGACAAGCTTCACGCCATGCCATTCCCCGGTATTAATATGGATAACCTCCCATTCCTTGGACTGTGCGCAACCGTAGCGACCGGACGGACACTACTTCACGATTGGAGTTACGAGAACCGCGCTATTTACTTTACCGAGCTTTCTAAACTGAATGCTAGTATTGAAATGGTTGACCCACACCGCGTGTATATCACTGGCCCAACAAAGTGGAAGCCAGCGGATATTACGGCACCAGCAGCACTCCGCCCAAGTGTCGTAATTTTGCTTGCAATGCTTGCGGCACCTGGTAAATCAATCCTGCGTGATGTCTACAGCATCAACCGTGGCTACGAAGACATCGCCAATCGTCTCAATACACTTGGCGCCGAGATTGAAACTACCTGGGAATAAGATTCCCACAATTCCTAAATAACAGATGACATATCGCGCTATATCTGGTATAATCCAGAGGAGTTTAGTGAAAACTAGATTTTTATGGCGGATATAGCTCAGCTGGTTAGAGCGCTGGATTGTGGCTCCGGAGGCCGTGGGTTCGAACCCCATTATTCGCCCCATAGAAAAAGACTTATCACTGCGATAAGTCTTTTTCTATGGGCGCATTTTATTGATACGGATTATATTTTCGTGTTACTGGCTCCATGAATGTGCGCTTTACGCCTGTGGTCGGTTTTGTTGGCCCTATCCCTGGTTTTGTGATACCAGTATCGCGCGCAATCCGTGATGATGGCTTCATAATATCGATTCGGCTCGATGAGGGATTTTGGATATATGAGGTCGGACGATCAGTGACCATCGAGGTCCGATGGTATTTTTTGTCTTTGTCGTCACTATTCCCCTGCTGGCTGAAAAGTGCATCGTGCGCTTCTTGCCGATAGGTGTGTACTATCCCTGCGTTGCGGTAGCCACCAACAAGACGTCGATTACCCTCAACCTTTTGACGCTGCTCAAAAGATTCGCTGTTTATACTGCCAATCTTCTCGCCATCGGCATCACTGACTACACCACTAGAATGGAATAGCTGACGCGCTGAATTATTATTAAATCGTGAACGGAAGAAACCCATTCTTTTATTATACCCTAGTGCAGACTAGCAAAAATGTATAATAAACGTTAAAGGCTCTTTTGCTTATCATTTCCACCTGCTTTCCTATGCGCAATAAAAATGCTACAATACGTTAGACTTTGCGGATGTAGTACAACGGTTAGTATACAAGTTTTCCAAACTTGGGACGGGGGTTCGATTCCCCCCACCCGCACCAATAGATATTTATTGTAGGCGCATTACTAGCGTCTATTTTTCATTTATTCGGATGTCCTTGCTATAATTATGACAATGCCCCGATAGCTCAGCAGGATAGAGCAGAGGACTTCTAAGCCTAAGGTCGCTGGTTCGAACCCAGCTCGGGGTACCAAATCGCCTATGCTTAATAGACTTCACTAGGAGTCTATTTGTTTTGCTATGATAAACATATGACAGCAGAACTCTCGCAAAACAAACCAGATCAAGAAAGACGAGAGGTTCTCAACGATAATGCAAGAAAGTTTGTAGCCGAACCTATTAATGAGCCGTTCCTGCGTGAACACGAAGCTTCTTCATTTAAGCTCATTGTCGATTGGCTGGAAAAGAACGAGGATAACGAGACAAAAGTTGCATACAAAGATTTCGGTGACGGCAATATTCAGATCTTATTAATTGCGAAGACTACCGTCGACGGTAACAGAACTTCAGAAAAGAAGTAGATTATCGAAGAAGAATACGAGCAGCTCAAAAGCTCTTCGATCCGGCATCTTGAAAAAATACGATACGAATTGCAATATTACGGCTACAGAGTGGCTGAAATCACCTAATCTATTAGTACGGTTCTAGTTTCAGATAGCACGCCGTACCAATTCTAGCTTATAGATGAGATTTCGTTCAAGCTACACGATCAAATCAATGATCTCCATCTGTAAAATGGCTCTAACCTACCAGTTGACTTCGCTAAGAAGCTGCGCTTCGTACTTACCGAGGGTATTCCTAACATGCTCTAGTGTATGCTCAGGAATATCCGCAATCGAAAACCAATCTAAATGATCGGATTTCTCTGGCTCAGCAAGATACGGTTCACCTCCCCATTTTTGTACCAAGAAATAAAAATCGAGACGTTCCTGGTCGTCTTCTTTATTGCTGCGGTGCATTACATGAACAAGTTTCAGATTCTCTTGCCGTAAGTCTATGCCCACCTCTTCCTTAGTTTCACGAATAGCAGCAGCCGTAAGAGCTTCGCCGCCATCTACATGACCAGCTGGTAGGGTGTAGTAACCATCGGCCCAGCCGGTGTTTGCTCTGCGCAAAAGTAGGTACTTGTCATCTCTTATAATAATGACATTCACGGATACAGCCATTCTAAATCGTTCTGGAAGTTCCTTTGTGATAGCATGTCTCATAGACGTATAATACCAGAAAGCTTAGTGTCAAACGTAGTTTTGGATCGTTAGAGTTCTAATTTCACACAACGCGCCATACCATACTACTTATGTTTTTTAATGAAGGCTTCTTCGGAAGTCTCTATTTATTTGATATGATGAATCCATGACACCGCTTGCCAAAAAACTATACGAAGCAAATCAAGAACGATATCAACATGCCGACAACCCTCTACGGAGCCATGGCCCCGATCATCACTTACGAGTCTACAAACATGCCCTAGCTTTAGCAAAAAAACTTCAAGTCGCTTATGACGAAGATGTACTAGCAGGCGCTGCGCTTCTTCATGACATGGCAGCATATTATCCAGAAGAAAGCGGAGATAATTATCACGACTTTGACGACAAGATGGCCGCCGGAGTATTAAAATCGATCAACTTCCCTGCAGAAAAACTTGAAGCGACATTATTTGCCATCGCCAATCATGGATCCGATGCAAAGTACAAAAGCGACAAAGAACCCATCGAAGTAACCCTGCTTCGTGATGCCGACAAGCTCGATGTGTTTGGACCGATTGGAATTGCTCGAATCGTGATGGTACGCACATTAAAGGGCGATACTATGAAAGAGATTGTTGAGAATTTCTATACAAAAGGTCACTTGGAGCGCAAATGGAGTTCTATTACATTTGACGAGTCGCGCAATATAGCCCAGGCTGATTATGAATATTCCCAGAACTTCTTTGAACGTCTTGCCGCTAGCCTGCAAGAGTAGTTCTAATTGTGTATATTACGCCGTACCATTTCTGTGGTGTATAGAAATTATTTCCCAAAAGTCCCTTATAGATATATAATTACAAAAAAGTGAGACTTTACTATGTTATGCAATAAACACGTTACTACCTGGTCAGGCTTCAGCTAGCCTCATACTTGATTAACTACATCAAGATAATTTAGCATTGGAGTTATATTGCAGAAACATATCGAGAAGCAATCGTTGATATTGCATCGGAACTAGTAGATAAACCTTCCATAAAATACACACGCGGACACCCCGAGTTGGGTCAATCACCAGAGAGTGGCTTTGATTGCTCTGGCTTCGTGAGGTTCGTGCTCAAAAAAGTTGGCCTGGCTATTCCAGAATATATCGGGCAAGACGGTGTTCATCGTCCAATTCGCTATGCAAATGAGTTCTGGGACAACTACGGAATAACGGTTCATGATGAATACAAGCAGCCGGGAGATCTTATCTTCTTTTCAAGAAGAGGCTCTTTCCCAACGCATATTGGAATTGTCTATGATGAAGTGTCATATATCCATGCACCTGGAACTAACGAATCCAGCGTTGAGGTTAAACTAGTTAGCTATGAAGTAATAGCAAGAAGAAGCATAGAACGTCAGTTTTACGCAAGAAATCCCATTGGATCTAAATCACCTACCGTAGAAATTGAGCAAGCTACATATCGTTACCATCAGAAGCCAATCTAGCATAGCTCGGTTCTAATCTCTGATATTACACTGTATTAAGTCGCTTATGTTTAAAGGACCTTTTCATAGGTCTTTTTTATTTTGTTATGATAGACATATGATTCACATTGCGTATAAACTAAAAACTTCCGATCTTCATGGAGTTGGGCTTTTTGCTAACGAGCTAGTCAAAAAAGGCCAGCTTGTCTATACCGCGAGCCCTTTGCTAGATCTTAATATTACACAAGAGCAATTTGATGGTCTTGCGGAAAAAGAAAGAGATGAGATTCTTTGGTGGGGATTTTTTGATCAGCCAAGCAAAATGTGGCATGTTGATTTTGATGTTTCGAAATTTATTAATCACTCATACCATGCGACTGTTAGCCAAGATGAAGCTCACGACGAAGCATGTCTGGTGGCTACCCGCGATATACAACCAGGTGAAGAGCTTACGCAGAATTATCTTGAGTTTGAAACGCAGGAGGACTTAGAGCGTCGAGGAATCATAAACTAGATCAGGTTCACTCTACAATAATCTATACTATTTCTGTCATGTATAAAGGTGGTTTATACAATACACTGATAAACTACACGCTAGCTATATTCACCCGTCATCATAAATGTTAATGGATCTTTTACTCGGTCAGCAAAAAGAAGTCCATTTAGGTTGTCTGTTTATTTTGATATTATATACACATGAAGCTATATCTTTCCTCAATAGGGATTCCAGCCGCTAAGGATCTTGCAGCCCTTTTGGGAAAACCGTTAAACAAAGCAACCGTTGCGCTTATTCCAAATGCCATAGACTATCACAGTAAACGAGCTTGGGAGTTTACGATCAATAGCCGCACCGAATATATGAAACATCTCGGGTTTGCTATTGAGACCGTAGATTTAAAAAACTATACAGAAGGATCAGTGCTTAAGAATAAACTGTCAAAATACGATCTTATCTGGGCAATGGGCGGCAATACATTTATGCTTCGCTATGAAATGAAACGGAGCGGCTTTGATGGAATCATCCAAGATTTGCTTAGTGAGGGAATCGTCTATGGTGGCGATAGCGCGGGTGCGCTCGTTGCTGGATTATCCATAAATGGCATTGAATCAGCCGATGAGCCTGGCTTTGCCGAAGAAATCGTTAATGCGGGCATGGGTATTATCCCCTATAGCGTTCTCCCGCATGTCGATAACCCAGAATTCTCAAAGGTTGTACCGACTTTTAAGAAGTTGCATCGACGCGAAAATATCATTGAATTGAAGGACTCGCAAGCAGTCATATTCGAAAACGATGCGCATCGAATTGTTAACGGTCATGTTCCACCTCTGTTCTAGTTTCACAATACGTTTGAACCGTAGAAATCATTGATTTTCATTGATATGCTTACTATATGAGTACTTCGCATAAAAAAGGATGGTACAAGGATTTAGACATCTCTTTAGAGGGTCGGCCGATGGGTATCGATCAAATTGATGATGCACTGCCTATAGGTGTCTGCTATTGTATCATTAGCAATGATATTACTATTGAACGAGTTGATGTCTATAAAGATTGTCAAAAGATTCATTATAAAAAGTTTTGTTACGATAACCTTGGCCGAGTGATCGAAAATGCCATGTACTCCCCTGATGGGAACGGTGGATGGCATATTATTGACGATATTTGGTATTACGAATATGATCCTGAAACTGGTCTTCGATCTATGAAAACGATGAAAATGCTTGGGGCATCAACAGCGCAAGAAGTTCTGTATGATAAAGATGGTTTGAGGATTAGTGAAAGGACTATATTTGCGGTGAGCGGCAAGATATCCTAAAGTATACTTGGCGACGAAGGGAGAAATATACGTCAACTTGTAGCCGTAGGGGTACTCCTTACGGCGGGTTTCGTATCCGGATGCTCAAGTGAGCATCATAGCAGCAAAGAGGAGGGGAAAGACTCGACAACTCCAGCCACCGCTCAGGTTGTTCCCGGCTACAGCGGGGCTGCGCCCTGCCAAGGGACCTATTGAAGAATTATCTTGAAAAGCCCATCATAGCTACTTAGTCAGATTTAAAGAAATGTGGCCTTTTTTTATAGTCTGCGTCCAGATCTTCGAATAGCTCAAGTAGCTCTGGGTACCGTGCAATCTTCTTACGCGCTACGGCCATTTTTTCTTCGTAAAGTCCTCTACGCGGAGGGAACGGTTGATGATCAACGGCAGCCATGACGACATACGGAATGATTTTATCCAAGGCGTATACGAAACAACTTTCTGGTTCATCGAAGCGCTCGTATTTTTTAATCGTCTGGTCGATCCATGGGAATCGCTTGCCAAAACGTTCCTCGATACGCGTCAGTGCCTTTTCTTCGCGCTCATTCTTACTAGCATGTTCTTCAGCCGTTGCCCAGATAGTTGTATCCCCGGCATACGCTTCAACAAGATCATGCACGAGCGCATACTGACTTACCTTGCCTAGGTCGAGGTGCGAGCCCATCTGCTGCGCTATAGCACACCCGAGGGTAGCAAGAAGAAACGCGTGCTCTGCATCATTTTCAAACCTATCGAGTTCGGGCTGTAGCTTTGTTGTCCGAAAGACGGTTGCTGATGGTATCAACAAGTTAGCCAGAAGACCTATGCTATCTTCGGCGGAAACAGATTTTGGTGTGAGAGTCTTCATTTTACTATTATAGCAAAGCGACCATACAACCCTCGAGCCGTCTTATTCAGTTTGCTTCTTTGCGAACTCAATTGTCTTTTGGAATGCGGCGGCGCCGTCCTGATTATCGAGGTTGAATTGATATTCGTGCGGCAATGCGGGCTTATGATTATCTGCAAAGAAATTTTTAGTCACGCTTACGCCAAGAGATGTGAGTAAATCAGCGAATGGCTTTGCCTGTGCGTTGGTTAGCGGGTCCGCATTACCGCCGCTGATATACGCTGGCGGGTAATCCTTTGTGACGTGGTAGTATGCTGACATCTGCTTAATTACCGGATCGCTGAAATCTTTCGTACCACTATACGCCCATACACTAATATCGTCACCCCATCCAATCAACTTTGGAAGCGTCGGGTCTGGCTGCGTCAGTCCGTCCATCATATAAATACCACAGTTGAGAACTAAGCCTTTTAATTGAGATGGCTCAAGGGAAGGTGTTATGCCAACCATATGAGCGTATTCTGGATTAGTAATTATTGCCCCCATTTGACTTGTAAGTTGCGCACCAGCTGAGTCACCTGCGAGAATAAATTTGTTCGAGTCTATATGAAAACGAGATGCATTCCTTTGCAGATAGCCGTAGGCGTCATTCAACTGATGAACTGGCGTTGGATATTGATGCTCTGGCGCAAGTGAATAGTTAAGGCCGACCACCGTAAAGCCTTCGGCCGCAAGTAATTTGAAGTATGGCGTATCGTTTGATTTATCGCCCGAGATCCATGCTCCGCCATGTGTCCAGATAATCGTCGGTAGTGCTATATCTTTCGATGTTGAGACTGGATAGTACACATCAAGTTTTGCGTCAGTATCACTTTTTCGATACTGCTGGTTCACTACACTATTGATTGCAACGCTTGGTTGGTGTTTCTCTAGGGCCGCCAAAGTTTTTGCGCTATTACGATTAAAAACCGATCGGATCACCCAAGCACCTGGAGCAGGGCTTATCCTGAATATAAAAAGCACTAGGAGGATACATCCTACGAGTGAGGCTACTGTGATACGAAATGATCTTTTTTGATAGAACCGCTGTCTCTTTTCTTGTTGCTTTTTCATAATTTCCTCTGATTAAGCAGATATCCTACGTCTATTATAAAGCTAAAGCAGGTATTTCTATTTGCTATAGTAGGGTCATGGAAGAATCCGAAAATATCATCGGCAGATACCGTCATTACAAAGGGAACGAGTACAAGGTAATCGGCATTGCCAAACATACCGAAAGCGAAGAAGATTTAGTTATTTATAGGGCACTCCACGAACCGTATCAGGTTTGGGCGCGCCCATATAAGATGTTCTTCGAAACCGTTAAAGTTGACGGCGAAGAAATCCTACGCTTTGAGAGAATAGAAGATTAACGAACTTGAGCAAATGACCCATAGAGCGTTATTCTTCCTAGAGTGAGGTGTCTTGCTTCTATCTCACAATAATTGACTTATTGTGAGATAGGTTGTATTATATATTTTGTCGTAGAGAGAGGCGGAATATGTTTTCCTATTACGTACCGCGATACGCAAACCCCGTCGCTGCGTGCATCGGCATGCTTATGGTGGCCTGGTGCGTATTTAACAACCTGCTGTTCCTGATTACCCTTGCCCCCGCATGCATTGCTTGGGCTAGGGTAGCTAACCTCATCGGCCGCCGTCGGCTCATCCGTCTTGCGACGGGTAGTGCAAAAGGCTGGCACCCCACCCTCATCGGAGACCGTATCGATAGTAAAGACGCGAAGCGCATCACGCGCTCGGTCACGCAGGCAAAGCGCCGTCACCAATCGATCGCAGTCTTCATCAGGAGTGGGGGCGGAAGCGTGATCGCCGCCCAGACCATCATCGATGCGCTCAAAGCGCATAATGGCCGGGTTGTGTTTATCATCGTGGAGCGATGCATGTCGGCCGCAACCTTCATTGCCTGCTCGTTTCCGCAAAACGATCGTTTTGCCGTCTCTGGCAGTTCGATCATGATTCACGCCGCCTCACTGGCACGAATCAGCGATAAGGAGGCGCAATGGGAGTGTCGCCAGGAGGCGTGGGTGCGACTGAACGAGCTTGTCGCATCCGAAAGCAAAAAGCTCACACCGACGGTCAACAGCCTCCTCATAAGGGAGCTCGCAAACGGTAGTCGCCTCACCGTACCATTCCTCGCTGTACTCTTTGCAACAGGAGGAGACCTGCACTTCTCGCCGAGGAAAGCCTGCCAGGCCGGTCTCATCGGGAACATCATCCACCCTTAATAAGGACACCGTTCTGGATAAACGTAAAATCGTCCCGTCCCGAGCATGACGCAAAAATGCTCGCAGTCCCTGATTATTTGATGCAATCATCCATATGCATGTTTCACGGGCTTTTTTATGAAGTTTTCTATATGCTTTATTGAGATATCTGCTTGAGCTAACTGCTCAAGGATTCATCATTTGCCCTGTCACGATGCGCCCACCACTTTGGCTATGAGGTCATGGCGGATTTATAGAGACTGAATAGAATGACTCTGCTACAGTAGAATTATGACACATCCTGTTTTTATCACTGGCAATCAAAACAAAGCAGATTATCTTGCAAAGACGCTTGGCATTGAACTTGAACATCAGAAGATTGATCTTGATGAGATTCAGTCGGTGGATTCGCTTGAGATTGTTGAGCACAAAGTTCGTCAGGCATATGATGTGATACAAAAACCCGTACTTGTTGAAGATGTGTCGCTCGTATTTAATGCGTTCAGTGGCCTGCCTGGACCGTTTATTAAGTTCTTCGTTGATGCCGAGAATGGACTAGAGAATTTATGCCGCATGCTTGATGGGTTCGATGACAGAACGGCTTACGCTTCTGTGGTTTATGGATATTTTGACGGTGAGGTGCTGAAACTTATCCCGGGTAAACTAGATGGTGTGATTGCCGAGTCGCCACGTGGTGATGGTGGCTATGGTTGGGATAAAATCTTCGAGCCTGAAGGATACGACGGGCTCACGCGCGCAGAATTGTCGCCCGAAAAAGATATTGAATCTTACAATAAACTGCGCGATTTTGATACACTACGAACATTCCTCACCAGGAGACTGTAGTATATCAGGATTTACTCAATAGGGTGAATATTGAAATTTATCCTAAATATATTCATAGGGTCGTAAATAGCCTTTATCTGCTGTAGTCTGGCAAGCGTTTGCTTAGGATATACTGTCAGTGCCTTGTCTTGCCCCCTTGCACCGACAAAGTTAACATAGGCCTCGGTGTTACCCCTACGAAGTGAGGTTGCAAAATCATCAACCCAAGCCTGGTATAATGGCTTTTGCTCATCTGTTTCGTAAAAACATGCAACGTTTCCCATGATAACATTCTGACGATGTGCATAGGCAGTCGCGTCATCAGATATTCGTGCCACCGCCCCGCCTAGCACTCGAAACTGGAATGCCTTCATCGATGCGTCAATTCTTCCAAGCCAGTCCAAAATGCTCACCGCAGTATCTCGATCAATATCCTCCATAAAGAGATTTGTACTCACCGCAGTCGGATGGTAATTTGGATCTTCAGGCATAAAGATGTCTTTATAGCGCATCGGCTTTAGCATATCGGCAATTGGTTTCGCCAAGGCGCGAATTGGCGAAATGACTTTTTCACCTTCTTTTGGGTCGCCCGCATACATTACAAGTGTCATCACCGACATCTTACCGTGAAACTCCTTCGCTACGAACGGTGCGGGAAATGTGGGCATGACATTTACAATCACCGATAGCTCATCAGGTGCTTTTTTAGCAATCTGTGCAATACCTGTGATCACCTCGGGTGCAGCTGGCATTAGCAGCATGCCGCCATAACACCCATCAAGATCATGAAGTGCGTATTTAAATTTTGTTACAACCCCAAAATTGCCGCCACCACCCCGAACCGCCCAGAATAAATCAGGGTAATTATCTTCGTCTACCTGAAGAATCTTACCGTCTGCCGTCACGATCTCAGCAGCGAGTAGATTATCAATTGCAAGTCCAAACTTTCGTGCCAAAAATCCGACGCCACCGCCAAGCGTAATACCACCAATGCCGACTGAACCTGTATCGCCAAAGCCAATTGCTAAATTATATTTATCGAGTTCTGTTGTGAGCTCGCCAGCCGTAAGTCCCGATCCCGCCCAGACAGTTTTACCTACTTCATCGACCACTACATTATGCAAGTCACGGAGATCAATCACTATGCCACCATCTGTCGCACTATATGGGCTATGTCCACCACTTCTTATGACAAGCTCGAGATTTTGATCCCGTGCAAATGCAATTACCTTCTGGATATCTTCGGCATTTGCTACTTTAATAATTACTGCCGGCTTTTTATCAGCGCCGCCATAAAATACCTGACGCTCTGCATCGTAATCCGCATCGGTTGGTATAATGACTCTACCCTTAAATAATGTGCTAAGTTTTAGTGAATCCATACATAGCCAGTATAACAGCTGGCGTGCACCCATTTCTATGCAAAATAGATACTCGCCACTACAAGCATAGGATCTTAACGACGATTCAGTTGCGCTATCGATTAATCTAATGCGCTCATATCATTAGATATCTTTTAATATATTGACATTAACTTGTTTAAATATCATTGTTCTGCTTTAATATTAATAAGTTCCGGCAAAGTCGGTGCGGGAGAGATGCGGAAGAGGAGGATGATGGGATTCTCTGCCAGGCGAGCCGCCAACAGTAGCGCAAAAGATGCGCGCAAGAAAAGGCAAGGCAGCCCCCAAGAAGATGCCGCCAGAGCAGAAGAAGATCCGCCGGCGTAAAAGGCGCAAGAAGCGCTAAAGAAAGGCTGGGGTCTTGTCCGAGCAGACCCCAGCCTTTCCAGATCTTGTGCGTCCGCATCTCTCACAGTTACATCTTAAGGAGTTGTCATGACCGAAGTGCTGAATGCATCAAAAGAGTTTTCAAGATCACCCGAGCAATTTAGAGACTTTATGTCCCAGAATCCCGTATACCTCATTTCTGCTGACCTGCCTGGCTGCGGTTCGACAACCTTAACCAGAGGCATAGCCGAGAGGGTGGTCACTGGGTATGGAATAGAGCCTCACGTCGTTCAAATTGGAGAAGCTCTGCGTCAAGCTCTTGGCGTGAGCAATGAAGTAGAACTGCAAGAGAAGTTGAGAGAAATTAAAGACCCTGCGCAATTTGATCCGCAATTCTATGGGGATTTGCCTGACGATAGGCCATGCATTATTGACGGCAAACTAGCAACAACTGTTGGGCTACAATACATTGACTCTCAGTCGCCCTGTTGTGCGTATCGATCTCACGTCCGAGCCGCTCGTTAGCGCTAAACGCGTATTACAGCGAGAAGGCTACCAGTTCAAGGATATATTTGCTGCGCAAGACAATGGCGAAGCCCTCCTTGCGCGACTAGCTATGATTAGGCGACGTGCAAACCATGATTCGGATATGCGTAGCTCCCTGCATACCGAGGCAGATGATAGTTCGCTACATTATAAAATTGATACAAGCAAAATATCGACAACTGAAATAATTGAATACTTCACTGGCACGGCAGATTTCGAATCACAGGTTCCAGAATGGGAATTCCAGGCTCTAAAAGAGACTCTTGCCACGCTTGCACAACTTCATATTATGTTGGACGGCTCGGTACACCCTAATGATGTAGCTCATTTTGAGCATCAATTCCAAAGCATACGGTACAACATGGACCGACTGAGTGTTATGACACACCCAGCGGGAATTGCTGATGTGCGTGCTTCACTCAAGAAATCAATTACAGATTGCTGGTTTGGTCTTATGATGAAAGAGGCGCCCCGCTTCTTTGCAGACGAAAAGGGTGTGCCAATGGTAGATACGGATTCGAAAAGCTGGACGCCTGAATTCTACAAAGTTGCTGAAGGGTGGCCAATATTGAGCTCATTATTGAAAGATAAGAAAATATTAGATCCGTTCGCAGGTGCCGGCACTCTCATCAACCTGCTTGTTGCCCGTAACATCCCGCAATCTGCCGTATTATCTGATATCGCGTTCAATGGGGGGAGGCCTGTCGACAAAAAAGGCCACACCTACCTTCCCGCCCTCAACAATCAGGTTTCTCAGCTGCTTTTTGACAATCTTCCTTCTTGGTATAAGCCGGATTTCACGCCAATCCAGGGCTACGTTACGGCTAGCGCTAATCAGCTTCCGATTCGAGATAATGCTTTCGACTATGTCGTGGCCGATCCCCCTTATGGCCGTAATTGTGCATCAGGTGGAATAGGACTACTGCTCGGTAGTATCAATGAGTTTAATCGAGTCGCTACAGAAGGTAGTATTTTGATGGTTCCAGTAGAATGGGTCAAAGAAATTGCCGCTGCTGGACATACTGTTACACAACTCACTACAGATGTTTCGAGAGGTCATTCGAAGCTACCGGTATGTTATATACTAGTAGAAAGTAAAAAGGAGATTAAATCGTGAACAACAATGTAACGTTGAGGGATTTACAAAAGCACATTGCTGATGTATGTAAAGAAAAAGGATGGGATAAAAATTCTATTCCAGAAATCTACCTCCTCTTTAGCGAAGAATGTGGTGAACTTGCAAAAGCTATAAGGAAAGAAACGGCATTCAAAGGTGAGAAAAAACCCGATACAAAAGATAATCTCATCGAAGAATTTGCTGATGTTCTTAATTATCTAATGGATCTCGCAAATCAGTTTGATATTGATCTTACAGATGCTTACTTCAAAAAACACGACATCAATAAAGATCGCAGGTGGCTGTAATATACTAAGCAGATGCCTAATTTAAATACTCGCCCTTTAAAGAGCGAGTATTTTTTATGCAAGTTGTAGCTTTTTCTTGAGAGCTTTGAGCTTCTTCTTGCGTGCACGCTTGATATCCGCGCCGTGCCAGTTGCGATGTTTAGCCATAATATTCTCCTAACTTGCACAAGTATACCATATATCTCTCCTACTGACCACCGTTACTGTCACTAATTGCCCGTGCTGTTTCACTTGTTGCAAATATTGCCGCCACCTGGTTGCCGGTAATATGAATTACGTCCCCAGGATTTACTGCGCCTGATAACATTTGTTTAGCGACTGTATTTTCGACGGCTTTTTGCACGACACGGCGCATAGGGCGGGCGCCGAGCCGCGGATCATACCCTTTGTCTACAAGAATCTGCTTCGCTTCATCGTCTACGTCAACTGATACTTTTTGTGGTTCAAGCGTTTTGTTGACACCTACGAGAATGAGGTCCAGCACCTGAACAAGTTCTTCTTTCTTAAAGGGCCTAAATACGACAATCTCATCAAAGCGGTTCAAGAACTCTGGCCTGAATTGATTAGTTGTAATAAGCTCATCAATAAATTGTTGCTCAAACTGTGCAACATCGTAGCCGCGTTCAATGTATTCACGAATTCGATCAGCTCCGGCATTGCTCGTTGCAATAATGATTGCGTCACGGAAACTTACCTCGCGGTTATGAGCATCGCGCAAGATTCCTTCGTCAAGCATCTGCAACAGTGTTGAGAGAACCTCAGGCGCCGCCTTTTCAATCTCGTCGAGGAGTATTACGCTGAACGGCTGCTTCATGACCCGTGCCGTAAGACTGCTCGGGTCATCGACGCCATCTGCAATTAAGCGTGTAACGTCCTCGGGGCGTACATACTCGTTAAGGTCGATGCGCACCATTTTGCCTTCACCACCAAAGTATACATCTGCAAGCGCTTTGGAGAGCTCGGTCTTGCCCACTCCTGTTGGGCCAAGGAATAAAAATGTACCAATTGGGCGGTTCTGATTGCGTACGCCAGCCCGCGCACGGCGCAAAGCGTCACTCACCACACTCACTGCACGCACCTGATTCACCATTCGTTTATGGATTAGATCTTCCATATTAAGCAATCGCTCACGATCACTTGCTTCACTGGCGACACTCACCTTTACATCCAAGGTTTTCTCAATCGCCTGCTGGACTGAGTTCATTGTGACCAAACCTGACTCGCTAAAGCTTGCCGCACTTTCCAGCAATCGTATTGCGCGGCCCGGCATAACCATCTCATGCATATAGCGCTCACTCAGGTGGTATGCCTCATTCACTGCTTGATACATATACGTTACGTTACGACGCACCTCAGTAATAATAAGCTGCTCCTGCATTACTCGTTTTGTCTCGACCTCGTCTGACTGTTCAATGTTTATACGATTAAGCGCATTTACAAGCGAAGGATTACGCCGGCCTAGCTCAAGGTATTTTTGCTCATCCATCGATAAGATGACACGCAAGTTACCGGCTTCCAAGATTGGCTGCAGCACATTCGATAGATCAACTGCTCCGACACCTTCCTCAAAGAATAACTGCGCATTATCAAGACAGATAATAATGTTCTTGGCGGTATATGCTTCATTTAGCACCTGCATTATGAGATTCTCAAGCTCGCCACGACCAGGTGCAGCGCTAATTAATGCAGCTGAATCCAGGATGAATACTTGCCTGAATTTAAGTGAGTTTGGCAGATTCGTTGATGCATCGAGCAATCGCTCGGCGAATGCATGAATAATCGTGGTCTTGCCCGAGCCAGCCTGGCCGACGAGCACTGCATTTTGGCGCCCTCCTGTACCGAACGTCTCGATAAGCTGATCGATTGCTTCAATGTGACTGCTCACATCAACCGTCAGTAACCCTCCACTACCGCTCATTTGCTCACTAATATTCTGCCCGAATCGCTGTAGCAATGGTATCCAGCCGAATGACCAGTCACGCGCAATACCACCTGTACGACGAGGCTTTGTATGCTTTTGGACTAGATCCATGAGATGCTGCTGCCAAACGACCCCACCATCGAGATCTTCATCAGCTAAATGCATCTGCGCAATAACTGACTGATACCCAGTGAAACTACGGACGATTGCTACCGCAAGCATGCTACCGGTAATTTGAGAAAGTCCGTTTTTAACTCGGATTTCATCGGCTCGTTTCCATAATGCTGGCATCATCGTCGCGTCTTTGCTCGCCAGCGAATCGAGCAGCGATGGGGTGAGGCCAAGCCGTACAGCCATAAATTGTCCACTCGGTGCTAAACTCACCGCACGAGCTACATCCGATGGAGTCGGTGATGCTGGTAAGTGTCCGAGTACGTCGCCTGCAAGCAATGCAGTTATAGAACGCTCTTTGCCACTTGGTAAGGTCTTTACGTGATATTTATAGAATGCGAAGAAAATATATGGAATAACACCGATTGCTATGAATAACCAGCCGAGTGCCATGTTGAGCCCAATAACAATCCCAACACCGCACATAATGAAAAGGGCTGCCAGCCAGGGTAGAAGCATTGCTACCGCTCCATGGACTAGTACCCCGAAACGAGCAACGCCTGCACGGGTAGATTTGTAATGAAATGCTAAATCTTCCATGGAACCCACCCTGCAAGTGCGAGAAATACAAAAACGATCGGTAATAATGGAATAATTGGCCAAAGCACCAGGCGAATAGCGCCAATAATTGCTGCAATAGAGAGTATTACTGACCCAAAGATAATCACTGTAGTGCGGATGATACCACCAATGGCGCGTGATATTAATTTATCCAAGAATGCGCGCATTTGCACACCAAGGGGCCCTCGCACCTTACCTGCGGAAATCTGGCGAAATGGTGAGAATAACGTACGAAGGAGTAGATCAAACGAAAAGTAGTCGTAAACACTCATGAGATTATCGCGCACACGAGCCATACAACTAAGCCAGCCGGCACCATACCACCACGAGAGCAGACCCACTATAAACATAATCTTATTGTACCGTAGCGGCAAGATATTATGAAATCAGAATCGCGCCCAAGCTTACGTTTTGCCTGTTTTCAAATGATATACTGAGAAGGTGCAACAAACGTTTATTACTATTTTAGGTAAAAGTGTCCGAATGCTCGCCCGCGCTAGGGGCGGAGGATCGGCGTTACCGGGGTTATTTGTTGAAAAAATTGACCCGAACTTTATTCAACGTACATTATCGCCGATCCCCCGCGGAGTAGTTCTTATTAGTGGGACGAATGGCAAAACCACAACCACTAAGATGGTTGTAGAGCTACTTGAAGGCCAGGGTCTTCGTGTATTTACGAACCGGACTGGCAGCAACTTCACACGCGGTGTCGTAGCAGCCTTGCTTGGTGATGTCGATATGCACGGTGAACTTAGCGCCGACATTGCCGTGCTCGAGCTCGACGAAGCATATGCAACTCACTTTGTTCGCAGCATTCAACCACGCTACAGCTTGTTTTTGAATGTTATGCGTGATCAGTTGGACCGCTTTGGCGAGATTGATACAACTGCGAAACTGCTACACATGGTGGCCACCCATACTACTGAAACGATTGTCGTGAATCACGATGATCCTCGCCTCAACAGCCCCACCTTCACGAGCGATTTGAGCGCTAAGGTTGCAAGCTTTAATGTTGCGCCGACACTCCATCGTCTCTTTCCGTCGGATGATGGCATGCGGGGCGCAAAGACGGGCGGTAAGGCAAAAATCTCAAATATCACACCAATTACTACTCTTGAAGCCATTGATGGGCAACGCGCGACTATACGATTTGATAATAAAAACCATGAGACATCACTAAAGATTAAGGGGATCTATAACCTACAGAATGCCGTCGGGGCTATTGCGCTCGTACACGAGATTATGGGTAGCGAGCTTGATACCAAGCGTATGCTTGCGAGCCTTGCAAATGTTACCCCAGCCTTTGGACGTGGTGAAACTGTCATTGTTAACCAGTTGCCGTGTGAGTTGGTGCTAGTCAAAAACCCAAGCGGATTCAGGCTCGGTCTCAAGAGCTTTGAGTCAAAAGATTACGCAACAATGATTGCTATTAATGATAGCTACGCGGATGGGCGCGACGTAAGCTGGATATGGGATGTTGATTTTGACAGTCTCAAAAACGAAGGTGTTGCCGAAGTAAGCGGGGTAAGGGCCTTCGATATGGCGTTGCGCCTACAATACGATGAAGTTATTGCAAATAAGATTGAGCCAGACCTTGCTAAAGCGCTCGCAGCGTTTATTGCCGATAACAAGCACAGACCGAAGCGTATTTACTGCACTTACACTGCAATGCTTGCATTACGCCGAGAGCTCTCAAAGCATACCGACGTGGAGACGATTCGATGAACGAAAATAAGACAATTAATCTACTTCAACTCTACCCTAGAGACATGAATATCTACGGCGACTGGGGCAATACCCTTGTATTAAAAAAACGCCTCGAATGGTACGGCTACAAAGTGAATCTACTTGAATATAACCCTGGCGATAAATTCCCTACCCATGTTGACTTAATCATTGGCGGGGGCGGACAAGATAGCGGCCAGAGTATTATTGGCTCAGATTTACTAGCAATCGGCGACAAACTGAAGGCGCTTGCGAACGACAATGTGCCGATGCTAATGGTATGTGGTCTCTACCAGCAATTTGGTCATTTCTTTAAAACACGCACAGGCGAAATCATCCAGGGTATTGGCCTACTCGATATTGAGACTATCGGCGGTGATGAGAGGCTTATTGGTAATATCGTCTCGCAGAATGATGAGTTCGGACTGATTATTGGCTATGAGAATCACTCAGGCCTTACGACGCTCGGCCCGAAGGCTACGCCACTCGGTAAAGTTATTCGTGGCGCCGGCAATAACAATCAAGACGAAACTGAGGGCGCACGTTACAAAAATGTCATTGGCACCTACCTGCATGGCTCGTTACTGCCAAAGAACCCACTAATTGCAGACTGGCTTATTGAAAAGGCCGTCATGCGTAAATACGGTGACTTCTCATCGACGCTTATTGATGACCGCTTTGCCGAGCAAGCGCGCGATATCGCCGGCCGGCGACCGCGCTAGTTTATTCTAGAAACACCTCGTTACAGATGCTCTTTGAGACGCTTGAGCTCAGCTGTCACCTGCTCGCCATGACCAAGCGGCGTCACTCGGCCATACACCTTCACGACTTCACCATGAGGGTTAATAATAAAGGTCTTACGCAAGATGCCCTCCTTACCGAACATCTTTTTGCCCCATGCACCGTATGCCTCAATTGTGGTCTTCTTTTGATCTGATAATAGCGTGAAATTAAGGTGGTGTTTTGCGATAAATTTACCATGGCTCACGGCATTATCGGCACTCACGCCAACAATTTCAGCATCAAGTTCACTCATATCGGTTGCCGCGTCACGCAAGCTGCAGGCCTCGGTCGTGCAGCCCGGTGTCTCATCCTTAGGATAGAAATACAATACTAACCATTTGCCTTTGTAGTCGGCAAGGGAATGAGTTCTGCCAGACTCGTCTTGAAGTGTAAAATCTGGTGCCATATAGGGAACTGAGTGCATCGTCATACCTTTAGCGTACTCCTAAAACACCAAGCTGTCACGTACGGATCGTATGTTGCAATGGGCCTATAATGTCTCATTTCAACCACACTAACGCTCATAGGTGGTGACGTTTAATGAGCCATACGCATGGGTTGCGACTTCTTTGTAGATTGCTGGCATTGCTTGGTCTGGCGTCCCGTAGTACACATAAGTAACACGCGAGCTCGTAATATCACTCATGTGTTTGATTTGGTATTTACTACCCGACCATGGTGCATACCCGCCGGCGAGTGTTGGCCACTGACTAACAAAATAGGTTTGGCAACCTGTTACATAGTAGCTCAGCTCGGTCATTACATATGGATCAGCCGCTACCACTTGGGAGCCTGGGCTGCAGTCATGAACACTTGCAGATGCTTGTTTGACCGATGGATGTTCATTACGCTGAAAATTGAAGTTACCCGTTGTGGCAATATTGCAAAAGCCGATAAGCATCGTGCCGTAAACGATAACAATCACCGTAATCCGCTGCGAGCGCTTAAGATGTTGCACGAGTGCCGCTGACGCTGCAATACCGATTAACATAACGAGGCTAATCGCAACATGTGACAGATAGCGCTCGGTGTACATAGATTTTACAAGCGAGATGCCCATTAACATCACAATTGGTACACCAATGTACGTACCGAGCAGCGATAGCTCGTCAGGGTGCTTGCGTAAGACATTCCCACCTTTTTTAATAGACCAAATAATTGCGGCAATAAATGCTATGAGCACCACCGTGAGTGATACCGTTAACCCATATGTCGGCTGGTAAAGCGTATTAAACGATAGAACACCGCTTAGCTGCTCGTAGTTCATCGGCTGACCTATGGGCGCGAGTGCATTATTAGAAAGCTGAGCCACAAATGAAGGGAGCCACGGCAAAAACAGAGCGATTGCACCGAGATATGTATAGATGTATGGCAATAGTGATGATACGCGCCACTTATGACGCACTGCAATTACAACAAGCCATACTGCGTGCGCAATCCAAAGTAGCACGAGGTAGTATACGGTAAACGTACCGAGTGCAACAAGCAAACCATATCCGGTAAGCCATTTGTAACGATTTTCTTTTGATTTATATGCAATGTACAGGCAGTATGTCGCGCCCACACCAATGAATGATGCCAACGAGTACATACGAATTTCGAAGCCATAGCGTAAAAGTAATGGTGAAAAAGCCAGCAGAATAACTGTGCTTGTTGCCATTTTATTACCAAACATCCTACGGACCAATAAACCTCCGACAGTAAGCGCCCCGGCCATCGATGCCACACTTAGGGTACGTAGCGCCAACTCACTCCAGCCAAATAGCAATGCCCAGCCTTTTAGTAGTAAGTAGTAGAGTGGCGGATGTGTATCGAGGCTTGTAAGATGGATAAGTTGCGCCACCGATTGCTTTGCCAGTAGAATTGAATATGCTTCGTCGAACCAAACACTCTGGTGAAGGCCAATAAACAGACTGGCGCCCGAAGCAAATATCACACAAAACACGAGGACGATCATGAATAACCTATCCTCTGAAATCGTACGACGCATCCACGGCAATTGCATTATTTTGATACTCCGATTCGCTCGTAGGTCGTTGCGTTCATCGACCCAAATGTTCGTGTTTGTTGTTTTGCATACGTGTCCGGGAGTGGGTGTGTCGGCTCACCGTATGATACATAGATAATGTGCCGGTCGGTCAGTTTGCTTGTATCCTTTACTTGGAACCTACTACCGGATAGTGGAGCAAACCCGCCACCTAATGTATCTGATTGACTCGTAAAGTAGATGCTACAGTTCTGCATATAGAACCAGATCTCAGACGCAACATACGGACCATCTGCGAGAACTTTAGCATCCTTAGGACATATACCGATGCTTGTGGCGACTTCACGTGACGTTGGCTTATACTGATGCTGGTTGCTGAAGTTGCCAATTGACACCAAGTTGTAAACGCCGATGAGAAATGTACCAAATACAACTAGGTACGCTGCATAGCTCTGCCACCTTTTCTCTACTGAATCCGCAGCCGTCACGAGCACGACACCGCCGAGCAAGACCATGCCAATCGCAACATGTGAAAGGTATCGCTCGACGTACATTGCCTTTGAAAGTGACACAACCATCATCACGATAATTGGTACTGCCATATACATAGATAGAAGTGCCAATTCTCCACTCTTTGCTTTGAGTTTTTTGTGAGCTTTTGGAATCGCCCAGATATACACGCCGATTACAGCTACGAGTGCAGCCGTCTGGACAACATTTACCTTATCTGTCGGCAAATATACTGTATTGAAGCTAAAAATGCCAACAAGCTGATCGAGCTTGAGCGGCTCCATAATAGGCCCGAGTGCACCATTTGAAAGCTGACTCACAAATGTAGGAAGCCATGGGATATAGATAACTGCCGCAGCGACAAATGCGCTAATATACGGTACCAAATCTTTTGCTTTTCGGCGTTGGCGCACCATTATATAAACCACCCAGGCGGCGTGTGCAATCCATAGGAGCGCCAAACTGTAGACGGTGTAGAGTCCTAATATTAGGAGTGCAGCGTAGGCAATCAGCCAGCGAATCTGTGTTTTTCCTTTTGATTTCCAGGCTGAATATAGCGTATATGTGGCACAGATGCCAATAAATGACGCCATAGCATACATGCGTACCTCGAAACCATAGCGCATAAGGAGCGGCGCAATCGCTACAAGTAGCATTGAGCCAATTGCCGCACGATTACCAAACATTTTGCACACCAACAGGCCGCCTACCGCCAATGCGCCAACCGTGAATAATACGCTTAGACTGCGCATTGCTAGGTCAGTCCAGCCAAACATCATCCCCCAGCCCTTTAGTAGTAGATAGTATAGCGGTGGATGCACATCAATACTTGTGAGATGGATAAGATCGCCTACCGGTCGCATTGCAAGGAGTACAGAGTAGTCGTCATCGAACCAAAGGCTCTGCTGCAAGCCAATGATCAGCCCGCTAGCGCCGGCGATAATAATTGATGTGGCAAATGTAATCCAGAATGTGCGGTCGCTACTCTTGTTGCCAAAGAGTTTACTCGTAATTTGCGAAATCATATTTATATCATAGCAGATGCAACAATACTCTAGATTTATTCTGTAAACTACAGTATAATGAAAAAGTTCTTTCGGGGTGTGGCGCAGTTGATAGCGCGCGCGGTTTGGGACCGTGAGGTCGAAGGTTTGAGTCCTTTCACCCCGACCACAGAGAAGTTTTGCTGTTTTCAGCTGTTTCAAGGAGCCCTAACCAGGGCTCCTTTAGCGTATATAGATACCCCGCCCCATTGTTTAACGGTAAAGTTTGTGAAGAATCTACGGAGTACTCGGTCGATCAGATAGTTCCATTTCCCACCGACCGGGAACTTTTGTTCTCGATCGGTGTTATTCTGTTCACTCTTTGCCCCGCCCAGCATCTTCATCATCTCTTCATTTCCCCAGGTAGCCAAGAACGTTACTCCCAGCGTGGTCCGTACCGAAGCGCCGCAAGGTGGTTATAGCCTTATGACAAGTAAACCTCGACAAGATCTTACGCCGGATACTTGCCGTACGTGGAGAGCTGCCCACCGCAACTATTGCTTGTTATTATGTTATATGATTTAATATGGTTATCTGGCCGAGTTAGCTCCCAGATTTCAACTTTGTCGAGGCGTTAACCTCCAAGGTTCTTTGACAAGCTAGATTATTTTATGTCCATGAGGCGCGGAGCAAATTTATTACTATGCGTCTTGTTGTAGTGAATTTGCCCCTCGCCTTGTGAGTGTTTATAGAAGACACGCGTCGACCACTAGGTTCGACAGCATCGGTTGCACAAGGTTGCAGGAGAAGGATCCGGTACTCAGTCCATGTGTACAACCAATCGTTGTTCCCATTGTGTGCTACCCACCAATATGGAGTGGGTACATCGCAGCGCCCTTGAGTTCTACGGGATCGTCTTCGGTGACACAGTGGAGTACGATCGCCGACTGGCGTACGTCACATTGCCCGAGGGATGGGCGATCACAAGGGGAGAGCCGACTCCAGGAGCAGTGCTACCGTTTACTTTGTGCGATGGCGCCGGCAATCTCCGAGCCTACGGCGACCTCGCCACCCGCCGATCCTGGTGTATGGTTCTTTCGCGCTTTGAGATGCTCATTCGCTCCATAGCGTGGCAGTGCTCATTCTGGGTCGAATGTACAGTGGTCGATCGCAATCAGGTGGTCTACAGAAGCATCCCCTACAATTACCAGGCGGGATACTCGGGATACGATCCCGATACCGTGTGGCAATCAATGCAATCCTTCAATGCAGCGGTCCAGCAGGCGAAAGCGGAAGCCATGACATGGCTCCGCGAGCACTACCTCGTTGACTGTTGGCGTGAGTACACTGAGGGTGACCCCATACAGTACTGGGAACAGGCGTCATGACCGCCTGATTCCGGGAAGCCAATAGGCGTCACCGAAATACGACGTCGGACGTGGGCGCGACTACTGCATCCTTGCAGCCAGTCGCGCCCTGATGCCCCCCTTTTTTTTAGTAACTAACTCCATAAAATAATCGGCTTGTCATCCTTTGCTTCATGAATGTGTGTTCATGCTGATGAGCTCGAAAGGGCGAAAGCGAAGGGCAGACATTTTGCCAGGACGACAGCGAGAGTGTAGTCGCCGTGTTTGAACTACCGGTGCTCAGATAGAGTCGGAGCCAGTGTCGCGCAGGAGGCTTGCGATTCGCCGCGGCTCAGTTGTTCAAATAGCGAGATGGTTCCCTTAGAGGCAAGCAGTCACACGGAGATACTCTCTGACGTTCCGCCCGGAAGACCGTCCGACCAAACAAGGTTTCTCTCCAAGAGGTGTCATACTAGTTTTGGACGAGGATGAAAGTGCCGCGATGACTCCGATCACGGAGTTTATTGTGAAATAGCATGCAATTCGCGCATGCTATTTTATCTTGGATACACCGCAAATATCCACCATAGATATATAAACAACAACATATCTTCGTACTGATGAGCCACAACTGAATATGCTTTAGCAATATAGAGCAAGAAGGTTTCGTATGCGACTTTTTCGATCTATACTAGGAAGCATTAAGCTAACCAGGGAGGGTTCATGAAGCAGTTTCTAATAAAATTACGAGTTGCCATTGTTGCAACAGGAGCGATTGGGGTCGCTACTCTAGGCCTCATAGCGCTGCCGGCCAATGCCGAGCAAGTAAGTGAGCCATCGGCAAGAGCAGGATTCTTAGGATCAAACCCGAGTGGTAAACTTGGCCGCGATGGCGAGCCGCTCTTCAGCAAGGCACTCGACCAAACGATGCATACCTTCAATAAAAAACAACCAGCCGCAGACAACTCTTTTAAAGCAGAGTGTCCACCTACGGTTCACTGCGTCGTTATCCCGGCAGCATATATGGCAAATAATGGTAACGTCGAGGACTATGGCAATTACGATATTACAAATCGTCCGAAAGATATGGCAATAAACTCTGTGGTCATTCACGACACCGAAGGCGATTTGCAGAGCGTCCTTAGTGCGTTCCAAGATCCGACATTTTATGCTTCGGTTCACTATGTTGTAGACACGGATGGTACGATCTATCAGATGGTACAGGACAAAAATATCGCGTGGCATGCGGGTAATTGGTCAGTCAACATGCATAGTATCGGCATTGAGCACATCGGTCACGCCGCAACTGGCAGTACGGATTACACGCCAGCAATGTATCATGCCAGTGCGCAGCTTGTGAAATACTTAACAGATAAGTATGACATCCCTCGCGACCGCGAACACATTATTGGCCATGATAACGTACCGGCAACAACCACGGACGGCATCGCTAGTATGCACACCGATCCAGGACCTTACTGGAATTGGCAGAATTATATGGCAATGATTGGTGCACCGGTCGTGCCGACTGGTAACTTGCGGCACAGAAGTAACATGGTAACGATCGCTCCCGTGTGGCCACTTAACAAGCTGACAGTAACTGGCTGCACAACAAATACACAGTCCTGTGTACCTTCAGGCGCGCATGCTGACAGTTTCATTTACTTACGCGCCGAACCGAACGAAGACGCAGCATTTTTCACCGACCCGGTCATTGGGCAGGGAAGCACAGACATAAATAATAATGCCGCGCGGCTGTTTTATGGTCAAACATTCGCCGTTGCCGATCAGAAGATTGATAACCATGGCATTTGGTACGAAGTATGGGTCAATGGACGTACAGGCTGGTTCTATAGTCCATGGAAAGCGCCGACAGCATTCCCGGCATCGGGTGAATATGTAACCCCAAAATCTGACTCGGGAGCAGCCGTATATGGCCGCGCTATTCCGGAACGGTCAGAATATCCAACAGATCTGCTTGCCACCCCTCCTGCCTCGTGGTACATCCCCACGCCAACACCATTAGTCTACACTGTAGCTGCCGGTCAACGCTATAAGCTTATTGAAGAAGTACCGACAGATCACTTTTATGCATGGGCTAGCGATAGTTCGTTCCCATACGACCACACGGTTTTCCATGGAGCTACGAACTACCTAGAAATTCAAATTGGTAATCGCGTTGGATACGTAAAGGCCGACTCAGTAAATATACGATAGTTTCACAAGATAGACGATATCGCACATGGAAAGGAGTATCATAAACGGTACTTCTTTTCATGATGAGTCATAGATACGCTATAGTAAGTATGGACATGAAAAATGCTGCAAAGTCAGCAATCATATTGCTTATATTTAGGAAAAATTAACATAAGAGTTGTTCATTTCCTTTTAATATCTGTTACCATAAAAGCATGAACACCGCGCATAAGACTAAGCGCCAAACACCTAAAACAATCGCCAATGTTTTTGGGACACTTGGCTATTTTTCAGTCTTACTCCAGTGGACCTGGGTACTGTTGCTTCTTTGCTATCCGCTTCTTACAGTGAACCACAGTTTTTTGCTTCCTGATGCTCCCGCCGAGCCATTTCACCCTACACATAATGCTGTAACGGAATCGCCAATTACGACAGTTGCTGCCATTACAATAAGCGCATTTGTACTTATTGCTACCGCCGTTGTTATCACACGACTACCGAAGCAAATAGGTAAACGTGGCGCGCGACTTACTCATCAAACTGCAGATGCAATTCTGCCTATTGTTACTAAACATAAGGTGCTACCACAAAAGAAACGCCGCGCACTGTCCTATCGTATTATTCTTCTTGCAAAACTTACATTTATTATCCTTCCGGTCATTGGGCTCAGTTGGGTGGTGCCATCGGATCCACTTACCGTCCCCGTTGTGTGGACTATCGGACTTTATTGTGCTGGTTGGAGCATTATTTATTTCGCGGTTCAACAGATGATTGGGTTCTTTGCCAAAGTAGACACCCGTCGACTATGGTAGAATAGTATACGTTATATTGCTTATGCTGCTTATTGAAACACGCACTAAACGACGCACTTATATATCTACGACACTAGCTATTTTTGCTGTGGTAGCGCTGCTTATGGGTCTATATATCTTATCGCTCGTATTTGCACCAGCTATTGCGCCTATGGTTTCGCATACATCAATCGATGTCAAAAAACTCCCAGCGCCAGCTATGAAAGATGATCGAATCGTTATCCCAAAAATTGGCGTGAATATTCTCTATGGCACGGGTACTGCAGCGCTTAACGCAGGTGCCGAGTGGCGCTATCCGGATCGAGGCAACCCTGAAAAAGGCGGCAACTTTATTATTGCCGCACACCGATTAACAATTCAGCCAACACCATGGGCTACAGTTGAGAAGTCGCCGTTTTATAATATCGACAAACTAGCCATTGGGGATAAAATTATTATTGACTATTCGGGTACGCGTTACGGATATAACATTAGTAAAATCTTTAATGTCACACCAAACCAAGTAGAGATTGAGGCGCCGTCAGAGACGCCAGAGTTAACATTATATAGTTGCGATATTACTGGTTCCGCTACGGGGCGTGTCGTGATTATTGCCGAGCCAATGGGCAAGGTCGCTCTGAATGGCAGCCAGCAAACCAACTAAATTTAGTTAAAGTCTTGCTCGAGGTATCCGAGCGCACCTTTTGCCCATTCAATGACTGATGTTGAGCAAACCCTATTACCATGAAGAATATCTTCACGAGACACAAGAGCATAGGACTCAATTTCTTTATTGTCAATCAACACATGGTCAAGCACACTCGCGTCAACTCGGCTTTCAAAAACGAATTGATAGGTCTGTGCGATACTACTAGCCCTGTTTACGACGAGCCGAAAAACAAGCGTATCGATATTCACTGACAGTCCTACCTCTTCATGTGTTTCGCGAATCGCCGCCTGTCGAGGCGTTTCACCAGAATCAATGATACCGCCAGGAAATGACCAATACTTTTTATAGTGTGCCTTCACGATTAAGACACGCTCGTTTGCATCATACAGAGCAACGCCCGCGCTGGAGGCACGTTTTTCAAGACGCGCCAGCCAACTCGAGAATTCGTTACTACTGTAGTCGCTCATTATTTTGCAAATTCTACCGCCCGGGTCTCACGAATTACATTCACCTTAATAGTGCCAGGATATTGCATCGTGCTTTCGATCTTATTTGCGATATCGCGTGCGAGCTTGATGGCTGAGAGGTCATCGACATTTTCTGGCTTCACAATTACGCGGACTTCGCGGCCAGCGCTAATCGCGTACGCCTTATCGATGCCCTTGAACCCGATCGCGATGTTTTCTAGATCACGCATGCGTTCTGCGAAATTCTCGGCGCTGATATTGCGAGCGCCAGGACGAGCCGCGCTGATTGCATCACAGACACGTACGACGAGGGCTTCAGGCGTTGTTGCTTCGATGTCATCATGGTGAGCCTCGATCGCATGTACGATTTCATCTGGCATACCAGCTTTACGTGCAAGCTCAGCACCTATGTGGTGATGTTTACCTTCTACTTTGTGTGTGACTGCCTTGCCAATATCGTGTAGTAGCGTTGCGGTTTTAGTAACGCGTACATTTGCGCCAATCTCATCGGCGATAAGTCCTGCCATATGTGCCATTTCGGTGCTGTGCATGAGGACATTTTGGCCGTAACTTGTGCGGTACTTAAGTTCGCCAAGCAGTTGCAAAAGCTCTTTTGGAATCCCTGTTACACCCACTTCGCGTGCGGCATCTTCACCTGCGCGAATAACGTCTTTTTCGATTTGCTTTTCAGCTTTTGCAAATACTTCCTCGATACGACCCGGGTGAATACGGCCGTCTTTCATGAGCATTTCAAGACCAATGCGCGCTACTTGACGACGGATAGGATCAAACGAGCTCAAGACTACCATTCCAGGAGTGTCGTCAACTAAGAAGTCGACGCCAGTTGCACGCTGCATCGCCTGGATGTTTCGACCTTCTTTACCAATAATACGACCCTTCATTTCATCGTCAGTCAATTTCACAGCCGTTACTGTTCGCTCGGCTGTAACTTCGCTCGCCATGCGCTCCATTGCGCCCACAATCACTAGCTGCGCGCGTTCTTCGGCGTCATCAACGGCTTCTTTTTGCAGTTTACTTACGAGCCCAGTGAGGTCATCTTTGATGTCACGCTCGGTCATCTGCATTAGCTTATCCGCAGCGTCTTTCTTTTTGAGGCCAGCGATCTTTTCAAGTTTCTCTTGCTGGCGACCGCGGATTTCGCGGATTTCGCCCTTCAGAGTTTCGACTTCGGTTTCTTCTTTACGTAGCTTCTCGGCACGCTTGTCAAGTTCATCAAGCTTTTTATCGAGATTCGACTCGCGGTCAGCGAGACGGTTCTCAAGTTTCTGTATTTCTTTGCGACGCTCTTGCTCAAGCTCTAAGGCATCATCTTTTGCTTTTAGCACGATTTCGCTTGCTCTGTGCTGAGCCTTGGCGATCTCTTTTTCGATTGTATGCTTCCCAGCGGTTGCACGCTGCTTATCGTAGGCGTATTTTCCGCCCACACCTAAAAGTACACCAATCGCACCAATGATGGCTTCAATCATATTGTTTCCTTTCTTGAGCTATCTTGGCCAAGTGTTCATCTTAACCAATCACGATATCAAAGATAGCTATAGCAATAACATTAAACGGATCATAGCCCGAGAAAAACGGACTAGTTTAATTGTAGCACGTTCCTATTTGCGGGGCTGTGTGATATTCGCGTCGCCACCATATTCTGGCAACACCATTTTATCATCTCCACCAGATGCGAGCCGACGTAGACAATCGTCTTGCCATACATCACCTGTTGCACCCACAATTGCAATATGCTCCGCAGAAGCAAGCGTATTTAAGACTGTCATTCCAATACGAAGACCCGTGTAGCTACCTGGGCCGCGCTTTACGCCGATGCCCGTAATATTGGTGAATGTTAGCGATTGCTCGGCGAGTAGGTCGCGGAGGTGCACAAGCATATCGCGAGCTAGTGTGCGACCCGCCTCCCATTCATAGGCATTCTTCATACCGTCATCACGCACAAATGTGATACGTGCCACCATTGTGCTACTATCCCAAAGTAAAATCATGCGATCTCCTCAATTAACGCGCGTGATCGCTCGCCGCCGGGGACTAGCTCGACTATACGGGTATCTTCACCAGTTGCTGTAATGATCATACGAAGGGTATCTGTTGGCAAAACATCCGCCACGATCTCGCTCCACTCAATAATTGTTGCCATCCTTGGGTCATGCGCTGCTTCCATTAATTCTGCACGCATGATTCCTGGATCGCTCAAGCGGTAAAAGTCGTAATGGGCAAGTGTTACACCACGTCCTGTTTCATACACGCGGCTCACGGTGAACGTGGGACTTTGTACATCTTCGCTAATCCCCATTGACCGTGCTAGGCCTTTTGTAAAGGTGGTTTTGCCAGCACCAATGTCACCAATCAACACAATCACTTCGCCGCCCATAATCCGGTCGCCAATTTTAGCCCCGAGTGCTTGCATAGCTCCAGTCGACTTCACCTCTATAATCATAGAGCTATCATACCACATTTTGCCCTAGCACTCACGGCTCGCATCGAGTACAATAGGCGTAAGCATTATGCGTATTTCAGATGACACACTGCGGAAACTTCTCATTGAGAATGATATCGCATCCGAAGAGCAATTGAAGCCTCTCAAAGAGGAGGCTATTCGAACATCGCAATCACTCCAAGACACTGTTATCAATAGCCACCTTATAACTGAAGCCGAGCTCACCAAACTATATGCGACCTATGCAGATATACCGTACATCGAAATTGATCCGCATGATATTACCCCTGAAACGCTGAACCGCATCCCAGAGCGTATTGCACGTCAATATGAGGCTGTTATCTTTAAGGTTGATGAGGACGGACTGCTTCATCTCGCTATGGACGACCCGGATGATGTCCAGGCGATTAGCTTCCTCGAAAAAGAGATCGGCACTAATGTAAAAATTTACGTTGCGCCACACGAAAACATCCTCCAGTGTCTTGAAAATTATCGTGGCGATGTGAACGAAGAGCTGAATCAGGTTATCGATATTCAGCGCGAAGATGGCGGTACTGCGCAGCAAGTATCTGAGGCGGATGTTGCCGAGGACTCGCCAATCGCCCAAACTGTTAACCTATTGCTCGAATATGCGATTCGTTCGCAAGCATCTGACATCCACATTGAACCGCGTGAGAACTTCGTGCAGATTCGTTACCGTATTGACGGTGTACTGAAAGAGGTTAACCAACTGCCACGTAATGTACTTGGAGCGTTAATTAGTCGTATTAAGATTCTTTCAAATCTTAAGATTGATGAACGACGCGTGCCACAAGATGGTCGTTTTAAGATTAAAATTGCCGGCAAGCAATACGCGCTTCGCGTCTCTACCCTACCTATCGCTGATGGCGAAAAAGTTGTTATGCGTATTCTTGATGAGTCTAACCAGGCCGTCACTTTGCAGCAACTTGGCTACTGGGGTCATTCACTGGAAGTCATCAGCGACGCGATGACCGAGCCCAACGGTATGATCCTTATCACTGGGCCAACAGGTAGTGGTAAGTCTACCTCTTTATTCTCAATCCTTACCATGCTTAATAAACCAGACGTGAATATCTCTACCGTTGAAGATCCTGTCGAGTACAAAATTCCAGGCGTCAATCAGACTCAGACAAATGTGAAAGCAGGCATGACGTTTGCTAACGGCCTTCGTGCCCTCCTCCGTCAAGATCCAAACATTATTATGGTTGGAGAGATTCGCGATGGCGAAACCGCCAATCTAGGCGTCCAGGCTGCTTTAACTGGTCACCTTGTATTTAGCACGCTTCACACCAACAACGCCGCAACCTCCCTGCCACGTCTACTTGATATGGGCATTGAGCCATTCTTGATTGCGAGTACCGTTAAGGCTGCGGTCGGTCAACGCCTTGTACGCCGCCTTTGCATGGTGTGCCGCCAACAATATGCGCCAGGTCCTGAAGAGATTGCCGAAGTCACTAAGTTATTTAACTTGCGAGGCAACCAAACATTCGCCTATATTCATGAGCTCGAATTACAAGCAATGCAGCAGCAAGTTGGTGGTAAAACACCAGCCGGTACCACTGATCAAACTATTGTATCAATGTGGCATGCAAATCCGGATGGGTGCGAAGCATGCAATCACGCAGGCTATAAAGGGCGCATCGGTATTTACGAGGTGCTTGGTGTCAGTATTCCAATTCAGAAGATGATTACCGCTAACGCAACAAGTGAACAGATTCAAGAACAAGCCATCGCTGACGGCATGACCACAATGCAAACCGACGGACTCGTAAAGGTACTCCGCGGCAACACCACCCTCGAAGAAGTATTAAGAGTGACCCGCGAATAAGCCTATGCCAAATTTTATTTATGTCGCCTCAAATAAGCAAGGTAGGTCGCTCTCTGGAATCATTGAAGCGACCGATCGGTCTGCCGCACTTAGTGCACTCTCAAATCAGGGACTTACTCCAATTGATATTAAGGAAGGGGCATCAAAAAAGGCCACACCGTCATTTTTGAGTACACTGGGCGGTGGTAAAGTCAAGAGCGACGACCTTGTAATGTTTACTCGTCAATTGAGCGCCATGGTATCTGCTGGTGTTCCAATCTTACGAGCCCTTAACTCGCAGCATGATCATACCGATAGTAAAGTGCTAAAAACAGTATTAGCTAGCATTATTAAAGATGTTCAAGGGGGCTCCGCCCTTGCAGATGCACTCGCTAAGTACCCCAATACATTCAGTGATGTTTACGTTAATATGGTGCGTGCCGGCGAGGCGGCAGGTATTTTGGATGAAATATTAAAGCGACTTGCACTCCAGCAAGAGAAAAACGCAACAATGCGTAAAAAGATTAAAAGCGCCATGACTTATCCTATGGTACTTGTATTTATTACCGTTATCGCTTTCTTCGGTCTGATGCTTTTTGTCATTCCGCAGATTGGTAAAATCCTTACCGATCTTGGTGGTCCAGATGCAAAACTTCCACCGCTCACACAAGCTATGCTTAGTATTAGTAGCTTCCTGCTCCATTATGGGCTCTTCCTTTTGCCGGTTATCGCTGGCGGTATATACACCCTTACCCGATGGCTCAAAACTATGGCAGGTAAGCGGGTTCTTCACACTGTCGTCCTTAGAGTGCCAATGATACAACCAATTATTCAAAAAGTAGCTGTGGCTCGATTCGCCCGGACTTTCTCAGCACTTATCGGAGCGGGCGTTGCTGTTCTTGAGGCGCTGAGTGTTACTGCGCGAGCCGTAGGTAATGTCGTATACGAAGATGCGCTCATGGATGCCGCAGAGCAGGTGAAGAATGGTAAAACTCTTTCATCGGTTATCGAAAAGAATTCTCTCTTTCCACCTATCGTTTCACAGATGCTTGCTGTTGGCGAAGAGACTGGACAGACTGACACCGTACTTGTAAAGGTTGCCGACTTTTATGAGGAAGAGGTTGATGTCGCCATTGATGGTATTAGCGCTATTATTGAGCCAGTGATGATTGTATTCATGGGCTCAATGGTTGGACTTATCGCTGCAAGTGTCATGGGGCCAATCGCCGGGCTTGCTCAGAGCATTAAAAGCTAGGTGGTTGCCCACTGTTGCAACACAATGCTTATGGTATACTGGATGATAGAAGTACGAGTGGGTAAACATGTCAAAACTATTTTATAAGCCAAAACCTCTAATCGGACTTGATATCAGCCAAACGGGCGTCAAAGTAATGGCTGTTGACCCAAAGCATTGGCTAGTTTTAGGGTATGGATCGCTCGACCTTGACCCTTCAAAGGTGCAGGTCTCGCTTGATAGTCCTGAAGATACTTATCTTGCAGAGAATATTAGCGCTCTATTGCAGCAAAATATTGTCGGAAGCCTCCATTCCGACCATGTTGTAGTCGGCCTTCCAACGGGACGCACATTTTCGCGTATGTTTACCTTACCCGCTAGCGAAGAAAAACACATTGCTGGCGCCGTAGAAGTCGAAGTCGACCAATATATTCCCATTCCACTTGGCTCGCTTTACGTTGATTACGAGGTTATCGAGCGAACCAAAGATAAAATTACCGTAATTATGTCGGCCGTACCCCGTGTGCTTGTTGACACCTGCCTTACAGCCGTACGTAACGCCGGTCTTACACCTGTTATTGCCGAGCCCAGCATTAATGCTGTTGCGCGAGTGCTTGAAGCCACCGAGGAAGGGCACTTGTCTACTCTTATTGTTGACATCGGCGCGGCCAGCACCGATATCGCTGTACTTGATAAAAGCGTAATTCGCGTCACGGGCAGCGTTGGTATTGGCGGCAACACATTTACGCTCGATATTGCTAAGAAGCTTGGTATTGCTCTTGAAAATGCCCACCAATACAAAGTACTCAATGGCCTCAACCCTGGCCCGCGCCAGGCTAAACTTGCCACAGCGCTCCGCCCAAGTCTTACCCGTATCTCTACTGAGATTCGCAAGGTCATCCGCTACTACAACGAACGTCTTGTTGATGACCGGAAAATCGAACAAGTGCTGATTGTGGGCGCTGGTGCAAATGTACCTGGTATTGGCGAGTTCTTCACAAATGAGCTCGTGATGCCGGCACGCGTTGCAAGCCCGTGGCAGAAACTCGACTTTGGTTCGCTCCCAGAGCCAAACAAGCAGTTCCGCCCTCGCTATATCACCGTTGCCGGCCTTGCATCTGTTAAAGCTGAGGAGATTTGGCAATGATAAATCTCTTGCCCACCGAAGATCAGCGCCAGCTTGCTGCTGCACGCACTAATACCCTATTGCTTCGTTATACGATTCTTCTTAGTGTTTTCGTGGTTGCCCTGGTTATAGAGATACTTGCAGTGTATATTGTTGTAAATATTGGTAGAACACAGAATCAGAATACGATTAGCGAAAATGACGCCAAAGCTACAAGCTATGCATCCGTTAAACAGCAAGCTAATACGTTCCGCTCAAACCTTGCAACGGCAAAATACATTCTCGACAAGCAGGTTCCTTATACGACTCTTATGCTAGCTCTCTCACAAAACCTTCCAGAAGGTGCTGTTATAGATAAGCTTGCTATCAACCCAGCGACTTTCGGGACACTCAGCAACCTTACAGTTAAGACGACATCCTACGATAAAGCCATTGCCGTGAAGACCTCTTTACAAAACGCAAAGGTTGGTAATACCCCACTATTTACCTCAGTAAGCTTTGACTCCGTTTCCTCTGGAGATACCCAAACTCGATATCCGTTCACTGCAATATATAATGTAACTTATTCCAAAGCGGCACTGGCACAATGAAATTGAAAAATATGACACCAGTCAAGCTTCGCATTATCCTCGCCCTGAGTCTTATTATTTTGTCCATTCTGGGCATTGGTATGTTTGCTTTCGGATATGGTCAACTCAAGCTATTCGTCATCGCCGCACAGGACGTAGCGGCAAAAGCCCAGTCAAGCCAGTCAAGCGTGCAGGATCTTGTCGCGACAAAGAAGTTCCTGCAATCAAACGCGGACGCTATTAACCGCGCTAACCAGTTGGCGGCCAAAAGTATGAGCTACGTGTATCAGGATCAGGTGATTAATGACATTAACAAGTACGCTAGCGAGGCGGGTCTGGCTATAACAAACATTGCATTCACCACCCCGACGACTACGGCTGTCGGAGGCACTACGGCACCCCCTGTAACCGGATCGGCTGCGACCACCGCAGCACCGGCGGGTGTAAAATCAATGACCGCAAATGTTACCATAAAAAATCCGACTAATTACCTTGCGATGCTTGATTTCATCCACCTTATTGAGCAAAGTCTGTTCCGTATGCAGATTTCTCAGATTGGCATCTCTGCTTCCAGTGATGATAAAAACCCGAATCAAGTCAGTAGCGACATTCTAACAATCGAGGTATACGTACGCTAATGAAGTCCGATCTCTCCCTGCAACAGATAAGTCATAGCTTGGTACATTTTTTGCATCGCTATCATGTTTTGATTTTTACTTTCTTTGTACTTGGTGGGCTTTCAGCCGCAACATTCATGCTGTACCGAGTAACCACTGATGCGCAGTCAACAAATAGTACTACACCAAGTAGTTTTGATCAAAAGACGATTGATCGTATTGACAAACTTCACAGTGCAAATGACGTTCCAACACCAATCAATTTACCAGCGGGCCGAACTAACCCGTTCCAGGAGTAATCAACATATGATGCTTCTTGGATCCACGCTCACTGAAGCGCCAGTGATGGGCCTGCAGACAGGTGGTGAAATTGCTCAAACAAAGTCTGCAATCATCGACCCAGCGACGCTCGCTATTATCGCCTACATTGTAGAGGGATCATCACTTGAAGACGGGATATGGTTGCTTCGTATCGCCGATGTGCGTGAGCTCAGTGATCTCGGCTTCATTGTTGATTCTACAGATGAGTTTATTCATCCAGAAGATGTCCTTAAGGTTAATGAGATTTATAACCTTAACTTCTCACTGCTTGACATGCCTGTCGTAGACGAAAAGCGAAGCAAGCTTGGCAAGGTTATTGACTTCACGCTCGAGACTAGCACATTTACCATACAGCAGCTCACCGTTCGCCGGCCATTATTCAAAAGCTTCAATGATACCGAGCTTCTCATTCATCGATCTCAGATTATCGAAATCAACGATGATACTATCGTCGTGCATAGCGAAGCGAAGGCGCCAGAGCCAGAACTCCATGAAGTCGTTGGCAGCTACGTTAATCCGTTTCGTAAGTCTAACTCGCCAACGCCTGAATCGAGTGATACAAAAGCCTCTTAATCATCCCCCTTGTTGAGCGCAGATTTGATATCGTCATAGCTAAACCCTTGGCGCGTTAAATATTGCATAAATTTTTGGTTATCAGGGTATTTTGCTCGTTTTTTGCTTACGATTTTTGCAAGTTCATCGCCATCATTGCGCTCTGTTGACGCAATGGCCTCTTCGATGATGCCAGAGGCCACTCCCTTCGCAGACAATTCAGATTGCAGTTTGCGCCGACTTACACCTTTACGCTGGTTCCTATTTTCTACCCACCAGTGCGTAAATTTGGTATCGTCGATATAGCCTTTATCCAAAAGTCTCTCGAATACGCGTGTGGTGAGCTCTATACTCACACCCGGCCGTTCTTTGACCTCACCTGTATGTTTATTCCGTACCTGAGTAGTGCGCGTCTTCCTATACAAGTAGTCTCGTACTTCACGTGCACTGTGCGGCCGCATAATACAATATTCAAGAGCTCTGGCATACAGCTTACCAAATTGACTCTCAACTTCAAATTCGTCTAGCTTCTCTTCTGTGAATTCTTTGCCAACTCGAATTCCCAGGTCGGTAACCTGGGAAATATCGAGGCTGAATCTGAATTTGCCATCAACTAAAATATTGATGCGATTCGGGTCTTTTTGTTGCGATGAGAGCCCGGTAACCTTCATATGTAACTCTTACTTCCAGATGCGTGTATTGTTTTTCGCCTCTTTTGAACGCACCGCCTCAGCGAGATCAATGCCAAGGCTATTGCAAACACACGTAAGTAGCCAGAATACATCAGCAGCTTCATGCTCAAGCTCTAGCTTCTGTGAATCTGTTGCATAGGTGATACCATTGAGCGGACGCATTGCCTTTGCCAGCTCACCAACTTCTTCGACAAGCAACATGAATTCATCCTGGACTGATTCGTCTTGGAAGCCGCGATCAATTGTACGCTGCTTGATAAATGACTGCCACTCTATGAGCGTTAGCGAAACATCGGGCAATTCCGGCATTACGCGTCCTGCTCCTCGGCCACTTTCCTGCGAACTTTACTATCAATTTCGTTTAGCACCTCTGGATGCTCCTTTAGATACTTCTTAGTAGCTTCACGTCCTTGACCGATCTTAGCGTCAGCGTAGTCAAACCATGCGCCGGCCTTGCCAACGATACCATGTTGTACTGCAAGATCAAGCACATCACCTGTCTTTGAGATGCCTTCATTGTACATAATGTCAAACTCTGCGACGCGGAATGGCGCCGCAATCTTGTTCTTCACGATCTTCACCTTGGTACGGTTACCGATGATTTCTTCACCTTCTTTAATCTGACCCGTGCGTCGAATATCCATGCGAACACTCGCATAAAATTTGAGTGCATTACCGCCGGTTGTTGTTTCAGGGTTGCCAAACATCACACCAATTTTCATGCGGATCTGGTTAATAAATATAACCGTTGCCTTGCTCTTATTGATGATACCCGTAAGTTTGCGGAGCGCCTGGCTCATAAGTCGCGCTTGGAGCCCCATGTGACTGTCGCCCATGTCGCCATCAATCTCAGCCTGTGGAACTAATGCCGCAACTGAGTCAACAACAATCAAATCAACTGCGTTTGATCGAACGAGCGTCTCTACGATCTCAAGTGCCTGCTCACCGTTATCTGGCTGGCTTACAAGCAAATTGTCGGTATCAACACCAAGCTTTCGGGCATATGCTGGATCAAGGGCGTGCTCGGCGTCGATAAACGCTGCCGTACCGCCTTGCTTCTGTATCTCGGCAATTGCATGCAAGGTTAGTGTTGTTTTGCCACTACTCTCTGGGCCATAGATCTCAAGGATGCGACCCTTAGGGTAGCCACCACCAAGTGCGATATCAAGACTCAAACTACCGCTTGGCAGTAATTCAACGTCAGCTCTTTTCGCTTCGCCAAGTCGCATAATTGAACCATCGCCAAATTGCTTGGTGATTTGATCCATCGCGAGCCCCAAAGCTTTAAGTTTACCCTCATCGGCAGTTGGTTTGTCGGCCAATACCTTGCTTTCTGACTTTTTAGCCATACCGTAACTATCCCCCTTATATTGTTCTCTTTATTATACCTTATGTACCCTGTTGATGCATAATCATCCCGCCTACGTTCATCGTGCTATAATAATCTTATGAAACAACGCGGTTTTACTGTTATTGAGGTTTTGGTGGTCCTAGTTATTCTCATTATCGGTGCCTGGCTCTTTTTTAGTGAGCAAGACAATGTCACTGCCGTCCAGCGTGATTCAGCCCGTAAAGTAGCGATCAATGCGATGTACTATAACCTCGAAGAAGTATATTATCCCCAGCACAGCTACTACCCTCAGCATATTGATAGCAAAACGCTTCGTGCAATGGACCCAGCCCTCTTTACTGATCCAACCGATATTGCAATCGGGGAGTCTGATTCAGACTATCGCTACGACGCTACAGGTTGTTCTACCGATGGCCACTGCACAGGTTATACGCTCCGTAGTATTATGGAACGCGAATCAGACTACGTAAAAACAAATCGCAGTCACACTAATAACTAGTTTTTCTCGTTTGCTTCAACCGCTTCAACTGGTCGACCGTTTTTAAATGCCTCAACTGCATTATTAAGCTGCGCAATTTCAGCGCGCGGATTGGCAACATATGAAAAGCGATAGGTTGTTTCCTCGCCCTCGGTACTCAAGCGAATCGAGCCGTAATTAAACATCGTCTGCAAAATTCCTGTTTGAAGAAAGCTTGCATCCTCGATGTTAAGGAGGCTCACCGTTTGCTCGCGACGAGAGAATAATGTAAGCTGGATCTCCTGAATTACACTTTCGTTTGTAAGGAAGAACTGGTTACTAAGGTATACCCAGATTGCAATATAGCCCCCCATTAGCACAAGTATGATAGCAAGGACACCGAGCAGGAGAACCGTGCCGAATTTCGGTATATTCACAATGTGCAGTAATTGCATAATGTTATAGTAGTTTGCTAAGAAACTTGCAATCATCGCTACAAGTAGACCTGTGACAAACACTGGCGCGAATAGGCCAATTGGGTGCCGACGCACGGAACTAATCACATACTCAGCGTCGCTAAGATTAAGGTTTGGATATAACCGCATCGACTCGTTGTGTTTCTTCTGTATCTCAGGGCTGACCTCTTGCCTAATTGGGTCGGTTGACCTCGCAATGTGTACTATCTGTCGCTGAACCTCTGGTTCTGTTGGCTGTTGCGGCGTTGCAAATAATGGCTTACCATCTGTGTCATACGCGACAGGCTTGTCGTTGGTCTGGTCGTCTTTTTTCATAGATAATCCCCCTCTTATTATTGCTTTTGTAAGTGCCGTTTTGCCTTTTGTGTTACTTGGCGTCCGCGCGGCGTCCGCTCGATAAACCCGATCTGTATTAAGTACGGCTCGTAGAAATCCTCAATTGTAGACATCTCATCACCAGTTAGTGCAGCGATTGTATTGAGGCCAACTGGCCTATCGCCATAATGCTCTATCATACTCTCTAATAAGTTTCGGTCTGCTGGGTCGAGCCCGAGATCATCAATCTCCATCATTTGCAGCGCGCCATGAGTCATGGTTGTATCGATAATACCGTCACCATTCACATCAGCGAAATCACGAACTCGCTTGAACAAACGGTTCGCAATACGTGGCGTTAGCCGTGCGCGCGTTGAGAGTAGCGCCGCAGACTCAGCATCGATTCTCGACTCCAAAATCTTTGCCGAACGCGTGATAATTTTACCAATTTCATCAGGAGTATAGAACTCCAAGCGATAAATATGCCCGAATCGATCGCGCAGTGGTGCCGCCAGGCTACCCGTGCGCGTCGTTGCACCAATCACCGTAAACTTCGGCAGGTCCAAACGGATACTTCGTGCCGCCGGCCCTTTACCAATAACAATATCAAGTTTGAAGTCTTCCATCGCCGAATATAGAACCTCTTCAACTACACGACTTAAGCGGTGGATTTCGTCAATAAATAGAATGTCACCGTCTTGGAGGTTCGTCAGGATGCTTGCAAGATCACCCGCACGTTCAATCGCGGGACCACTCGTAATACGAAGCCCTGCCCCCATTTCGTTAGCAATCACGCTTGCCATGGTTGTTTTACCGAGTCCAGGAGGCCCGTATAGCAGAACGTGGTCGATTGGCTCGCCACGTTTCTTTGCTGCATCGATTGCGAGACGAAGATTTTTCTTCAAACGCTCCTGGCCAATGTAGTCATCAAAATTCTGGGGTCGCAGAGTGATTTCAATAATCTGCTCGTCGCTATCCTCATCGTGGGTGCTGGTATCTACAATTCTCTCAATAGCCATTGCTTATATTGTAGCAGATACTAGCCCCGAAGCGCTTCCGTAACCCGCTTAGCAGTAGGAAGGCCTGTATCGATGCCATCGAGTGCCTTTGTTGCATCTGCAAGGTTGTAGCCTAGGGCAATCAATGCTTCGAGTGCTTCGTCGCTTGTATTGAGCTCGGTCTGTGCTGCTTGTTCCTGTTTATACACGACCGGTATGCCGACTTTATCACTAAGATCTACTACCACACGCTCGGCTGTTTTCTTGCCGACACCGGAGGCCTTTGCAAGATACATGCTATCAGCATTCGCAATAGCATTTCGCACATGCTCTGCTTCACCCAGACTCAAAATCGCAAGCGCTGCTTTTGGCCCTACGCCCTGCACTGTAATCAACATTTCGAAGAGCTTTTTTGCTGCTAGACTTGAAAAACCGAATAGCTCTTGGCTTTGTTCGCGAATGTGATGATATGTGTAGAATTTTACTTGCTGATCAAGGGTCACCGCCTCATAGTCAAGTGCCGTGACGTTAATCTCATACCCAACACCAACTACATCAACAATAACTGACCCTCCAAATTTTTCAGCCACTACCCCAGCAATATGTGCAATCATAGTAGGTATTGTAACAGATTAGTGGCTCACCTGACAGGTGGCCATCCCCGTCATATAGCGCGTACCGTCAACCTGGCTCTGCGGTATCTGTACCCATTGGCCCGTTTGCATGTCACACGCTGTTACCGTGTCACTATGAGTTCCATCACTATTATTACTGCTCGTCTTACAGTTTGCCGTATCGGTCGAGTATTTAGTGCCGTCAAAGTCTGATGTGTTGATCGTTTCAATCTTGCCCGTAGAGAGGTTACAGGCTTGCTCAGTAGGCGCCTTGCAGTTCGCCGTATCCTTTGACTGCTTCGTGCTATCGAACGCTGATTCGTCGATTGATGTTACTTTCCCAGTCTGCAAGTCGCACACGCTCATCATAATTGGTACTGCCTGGCAACTATTTGTTGGCAGCGCACCTGGCATAAAGTACTCAGAATAGGTGTTAGGACCAGCTTTGTCTGCAAGTCCACCGCTCCCGCTACATACTTGCCGCTGGGTAATACCACTTGGTACTACAAAGGGAACGTCTTTTTTGCCCGAGAGCAGTTTTGTCATTGTGCCGCGCCAAATTGGTCCAGCCATATCACTACCGCCGCTTGCCATTACTGTATTATCATTGTTACCAACCCATACGCCTACTACATACTGTGGGTTATACCCGATTGTCCATGCATCCCTATCATCATTTGTTGTACCAGTTTTTACAGCAACAGTGTGACCGGATACCGTAAGACTCGAGCCAAAGATATGTGAACGTGTTTTGTTGTCGCTTAGGATGCTAGAAAGCAAATATGCGCCTTCTTTACTGATTACCTGCTTGCTTATCGGTAGGCTCTTAAAGATGTTCTTGCCATACTTATCTTCGACCTGATTAATTGTTGATACGTCATATTGTTGACCTTGGTTAGCAAATGCAGCATAGGCGTGGGCCATTTGCTCAAGAGGTACTTCTGCCGAACCAAGAGCTAGCGTGAGCCCGTAGTTTTTGCTTGCGTCAATAGTCGTAATACCGAGATTTTTCGCTGCTTGTATTGTCTTCGATACGCCATACGACTGCATCACATGGATACTTGGGATGTTCAGCGACCAATCAAGCGCCTGACGCGTTGTTACCTGGCCCCGACTTGCTTCATTATGGTCAGCATCACGCGGCACATAGCCGCCACCAAAATCAGTCACCTTATCTTGCAATACTGTCGCTGGCGTAATCGTACCATCCGCAAGCGCGTTTGAATAGTAAATTGGCTTAAAGCTCGAACCTGGCTGACGCGCCGTTGTTACCATATTCACCTTGCCCCAGTTTGGATCATCATAATTGGCGCTACCCACAAGTGCGCGTATCCCACCGCTAGCTGGATCAATCACGATGCCGCTTGCATTGCTACCACCCATCGCGTTGATGTGCGCCATACCCGCGCCCACGCTATCGAGAAGATTTTGCTGCGCCGTTAAATCAAGCGTAGTTTTCACCTGGTAGCCAGAACGCATTACAGTTTCATAGCCATACTTCTTACTTAACTCATCGATAACCATTTGGGCAAAGTGCGGTGCAACTGAGTTGATTGACTGCGCCGTTGAAGCATATACTAGCGTTTCAGCGAGGGCTGCTGTTTTCTGCTCTTCGGTGATATAGCCATTTGTTACCATGCGTGCGAGTACCGTTGTTTGGCGTTCTTTAGCATAGGTTGCATTGCCGCTAATCGGCGAATAAGCATTTGGTGCCGGAAGTACACCTACGAGCATTGCACTTTCAGCAAGATCAAGATCCTTCGGTACTTTACCGAAGTAGAGCTTTGCCGCGTCCTCGATCCCAAACGCATTCTCACCAAAGAATACAGAATTCAGATACATATCTAAGATTTGATCTTTGCTGTAGTGTTGCTCAACAGCAATCGACATAAACAGCTCCTGATACTTACGAACGTAACTATGCTGATCACTTAGAAGCGTATTCTTTACGAGCTGCTGTGTAAGTGTAGAACCGCCACCCACCCCTGTAAAGAGTGCTCTGAATATACCTGAAAAACTGAACCCTCCATGCTTATAAAAATCATGATCTTCGCTTGCAACGAGTGCGTTTTTCATATTAGGTGATATCTGGTCAAGCGGGATCTGGTCGCGATGTTCAGCCTTGCCAACACTATAAAATGGTTTGCCATTCATATCTTCTAGTACGATGCCTGTGTTATTTCGGTTCATCAGACGCTCAGGGTTATCGATATCGTTCGCAAGTATTATATACGTGATTAAGGGTATTAATATTAAAGCGGCAACGATAGGTATTGCAATGACAATAATCTTCCTTTTACGGGATAGTCCAATGAACCGGCCGATCAGCCCCCTTTTCTTGGGTGCCGTAGCCGCATGTGCCTTAGGTTTATTATGCGCAAGGTTTGTGTAGCGGTTCATCCGCACCGGCTGCTTACGTTTTACCATAGGATCATTTTACACCTGTTCGGTACGCAGTGTAAACGCGCACATTATTGCAGCCGCCAGCGCGTCGGCGCAGTCATCCGGCTTTGGTACTTCCGTTAGACCGAGCTGCATACGGACCATCTCTTGAATCTGCTTTTTATCTGCTCTGCCGTAGCCTGTCATGGTTTGTTTAATCTGCAGTGGTGTGTACTCTTCTATCCGCAACTTTGCTTGCTGCCCAGTCAGCATTGCCACGCCGCGCGCATGCGATACACTCATAGCGGTAGTTACGTTTTGATTAAAAAAAAGCTTTTCGATCGCCATCACAGTTGGTTTTGTTTCGTCAATGATTTCAGTAAGTCCATTATAGATCTCTTCAAGACGGTCTGGCAGCGGCGTGTGTGCGGGTGTTGTGATCACCCCAGCCGTCACTAGCTTGGTTTTTCCCCTATTAGCGTCAATCACGCCAAATCCCAAAATACCCGTTCCTGGGTCGATTCCGATAATTCTCATTTGTACTAGTATACCAGTCTATTCTTTACGGCGGCTTAGTATTCGAAGAAATCGGCCACCAGCTGTACCAATTTCTTCACGCCACTCCCAAACACCGTAGCTAAGTGCTACACAACAATTATGTTTAGCCACTTCACTTTTACCCCTAAAACTTATGTATACCTTAAATATACACCCTATAGATAAGTGCGGCGGGGGTCAATAAAAAACTGGTTAAATAGTGGCACTTTGTGGCTAATTGTCAACTTCGGCAGTGATTTCACCGTTGGTATGTACGTTCACAACATCATCAAGATCTTCAAGGGCGTCAAGCACTTTCAGCAGCTTGCGGGCTGTTTCTGGATCATTAACTGGCACATCATTGTTTGCAACATATTGTAGCTCTGCATCCTCAACAGCTAGGCCGGCCTCAACAATCGCAGTACGAACTTTCGCAAGATCTTTCATGTCAGTATATACTGTTAGCCCACTGCTTTCTTCGATCGCATCCTCTGCGCCGGCATCGAGCACAGTTAGTAATGCATCTTCGCCAGTTGCTGCAACGCGGATCACTCCCCTGCGAGTAAACTGGAAGAGCACACTACCAGCATCTGCCATTGTGCCACCGTTTTTTGTGAGTGCCGTACGGACTTCTGGGTAGGTGCGGTTCTTATTGTCGGTTGCAACTTCAACGATGATGCCTACACCACCTGGGCCGTAGCCTTCGTAGACAATTTCTTCAAGTGCTGCTGCGTTTTTATCGGCTACACGATCAATTGCCCGCTGGATGTTCGCGAGAGGCATGTTTGCTGCCTTGGCTTTTTCAATCGCAAGCGCAAGACTTGAGTTCATAACAGGGTCAATACCACCACGCGCTGCAATTGCAATCATATTACCAAGTTTGGTAAATACTGCGCCGCGCTTTGCATCAACGATTGCTTTCTGGCGATGAGTCGTCGCCCACTTACTGTGTCCTGACATAGAAATCTCCTAATATTCCTGATCAATCTAATCGTAGTATACCACATTCACCCCCGTTATTCTACGACTGGCACAATCATGCTAAGTTGCTGAAACGCCATGACCATAATGGGTAGCGTAGCGACTTGAGCGGCTATTGTTTCAATGAGTAGCTGGCCGAGAAATGGCACGTTTTCTTCACCAAAAAAATAGGCGGTCACAATTGATGCAATAATCATCACGCCTGCAAATGCCGCGAAGCTCAGCAGCCATCCTAGATCTCCCCACACATAGCTAGGATTCATTAGCACCGTCACAGAGGCCGCTACCGCAAGGAGTGTGGCTGGGTGAAATTACGTCCACAGCCCTAATCCAGCGACGGGCTCGGCAATCGCCTGGCGAATATCACTCGCAAATCCATCACGCACATCTAACGCTACGTCGCCAGGTAGCGGGCGCTGGATGTGTATCACTTCCCCCATAATCGAGGCGCTGAATCCACTGAATCCTTTATGGATTCGCCTGCGCGACCAGCACATTGCCTGATGGTATCATAGAGCGAAAAGCGGCGTACAGCTACAAAGCATTCGCGTTAACTATCTTGACAGTATCAGAGGTGAGGTGGTATAGTTTTAGAAGCTTTATGACAAGCAGCTATGGGCCCATAGCTCAGCCGGTTAGAGCACCTGCCTTTTAAGCAGGGTGTCGTGAGTTCAAGCCTCACTGGGCCCTCCAAGTTTGATCGCTAAAAGACCTTCAATGGTCTTTTTATTTTTGATATGATAGGGATAATGTTTAACTTACAGCAAATTAATGATATACACGATAAGTTTGGTAAGTCTGAAACCCTTGGATTATATCTTAAAGAACTTCGTTTGATAGGAGTAAATTTACAAGAGTCATATTTATCTGATGGCCACTCGGTATATTATGGTAATAACGGTGAAAAACTAGAATCGCCATCAATACACAAGACGTACATTATCTCTGATAATAGCGACAAAAATTCTTTCATGAGAACACTGAAACTTGCCGAAGAGGGAAAACTAAACTACTTTGATATGTCAGAGCAATTTGCACATAGTGGTGTCGAGAAATGGGTATTTGACACAGATCAAATGACAATTACATACTACGATAAAATAGGAGATACATTGCTGAGCGAAGACATAAAATAACACATGCTACTCTCGATGAGTTTTATGCTCATGCCCACGGGGTTTCCGATAAAATAACACTTCTATAATCGCCAGTAAAACACACACCGTTATAACAATGTTTTGATATTTCACAATCTCGAGTACGTATTGCTTACTCCCATTGTCGAGTACTACTGCATTACTAAACGCGCCATACGTAAGCATCACGCCAAGCACAGCAAACACTAAGCCGCCGGCAATACTTCGATAATACGAAGATACTTTGTGTGACCGAACCATCACTAACAGTGCTGGCAAAAGCGTCAGTACTATTGAAACGACACTTGCAAGCGGCGGACTTACAATTACTACGCCAGCTTGTGCTACAAACGGCGTGAGACTATTTGTCCAGAGATTGGCCATGAGCGCTCCGGCAGCAAGTGCGATCGTTGGTACGCCCATACTGCGACGACTAGTCCAGGCGACAAGGAAGAGAATACCTATGTACATTGCTAGCATGATCAAATAGGTCATGCTTATATTGTACACCTTCAACAAAAGAGGAAGCGCTTAGGCTTCCTCTTTTCTACTACGCACCGACCTTATCTTTTTTGTGTCGGCGATTGGCATTACGTTCGATGTATTCAATAATTGGTGTCGTAACGTCACGATTTGTCACCTTCTCGATGCCAAACCCAGGACTTGCGTTCACTTCAAGAATCAGCGGTCCACGAGCCGAGCGCATTAGGTCGACGCCGGCAACCGTTAGCCCCATTGCCTTTGCTGCTTTTATTACCATTTTGTTTTCTTCTTCAGTGAGTTTCACACTTGTACCTTCACCACCTTTATGGAGGTTTGAGCGGAAATCATCGTCAAGGCTTTGACGCTTCATACTTGCAACTACCCGTGAGCCAACAACGAAAGCACGGATGTCGGTACCAGCAGACTCCTTTACAAATTCCTGCAAAAGAATGTTCGTGCCATCTTCGTTTGAAAGATAGAACGCCTGTAATACAGACTTTGCGGCCTTTTTGCTTTCGGCGAGCACTACACCGTTGCCATGGGTACCGCGGGCAAGCTTGATAATTACCGGCGTGCCACCGAGTTTATCAATGAGGTCATCAATATCGGTTGGGTTACGGCTAAACACCGTTTTTGGCACGCCAACGCCAGCTTTTGCAAGCAGCTGCATGCTGCGAAGCTTGTCGCGACTACGAGTAATGGCGAGTGAACTTGATACCGTATACACGCCCTGCATTTCAAGCTGACGCACGATAGCCGTACCATACTTCGTCATACTGTTCGCAATGCGAGGAATGATTACATCATAGCCAGAAAGGTCTTCGCCGCGGTAACTTACCGTTGGGTTACTCCTCTCAATGCTCGCATAACATTCACGGTATTTAATAATTTTTACGTGATGGCCACGTTCTTTGGCGACGTCACGAAGTCGCTTAGTTGAGTAGTTTCCGTTACCGTTACTGAGAATCGCGATTTTCATAGTCCAATGTCTCCTCGCTGGTTTTCTAGATGGTATTTTTCAAAGAATGCTTTTGGATCAAGTGCCATTTCTTGGTTGAGCACATTAGTTTTTACTTTTTGTTCATCGGTGCGAATCGTGCCGCGTGACACATCTACCAAGAATTTACGATATAATAACTTGTTTCCGACAAGTACTGGGTAAGTATTCTGCGATCGATCGGCGAGTGTAAACGACCCACGTACCTTCCGCTTCCCCAGTACAATCGTTAATTTTACACTATAGCGAACCTGCTGGGTACCATTTGAGCTTCGCACTAAACGAACTTTATACAATTTCGTTGAGTGTTTTTTACCTGTATAGTATGGCGAACCTTTCGCGAATAAGACGTAATGGAGTGTAAAGTCGTCATCAATATGCAGTTCACTTGCCCAGATTGAAGAACTGTCTGCACCGGTATCTATCTTTGCTGGTACCCCACGCACGTGTTCACGAGGGAAACTCGCCTTAGCGGTGCGTCCAATGATCGTTTTTTCTTTAGCGGTCATAACATGTATATTCTACCATAAATAAGCACAAAAGTAAATACTCTTATGCTATAAGTATACACCTATAGCAAGTTTAGGAGAATATGCCACGCTTTTTTGCTTCGCCAAATTGTTCGAGTAATTCGCGCTGCTTTTTGGTGAGTTTTGTTGGGATATCCACAATCACACTCACAATATGTGCACCTCGAACATCGCCACGCAACTGGGGCACACCATGACCGGAAAGCTTGAAGTCGGTACCCGACTGTGTACCTGCAGGCACCTTCATCGTAACAATGCCATCTACTGTTTCTACATCGATCTCGGTACCAAGCGCTGCATGAACCATACTAATATGCTCTTCGCTCAGAATGAGATTACCTTCGCGGGTGAACTTTTTGTGTGCCCTGACGCGAACGTGTACATATAGGTCGCCTTTAGCTCCGCCGCCAATTGCCTCGCCGTGTTCGCGTAAGCGAATCGTTGCACCATCATCAATACCTGCTGGAATCTTTACCTTAATTACTTGCTCGTGGCGCTCAACGCCGCTACCATGACACTTTGTACAGATTTTTTCCGGAATCTTGCCTTTACCCTTACAGGTTTCACATGGAACTGCCTGCTGAATTGGACCGAACATCGTGTTCATTACACGCACACGCTGACCAGCACCCTTACAGGTTTCACAGGTTTTCATAGAGTGGCCAGGTTCAACAGTTGTACCTTTACAGTGAGTACACTCGTCATCGAGATTGAGTGACAGGTCTATTTCTTTACCGAAAATAGCTTCCTCGAACGATACTGTTACTTGCACTTCTACGTCGCGACCTTTTGTCGGACCATATGTTTGTTGCCCGCCACCAAAGAACTGGCTAAAGATATCGCCGAATGCACCGCCATCAAAATTAACATTTTGGCCATTAAAGTCGAAGCCTTCAAAGGGGTTGCCGCCCTGTGTCCCTCCACCTGCACCGCCAACACCGGCATGGCCAAATTGGTCGTAACGCTGACGTTTTTGCTTATCTTTGAGCACTTCGTAGGCTTCGTTAGCTTCTTTAAACTTTACTTCATCACCACCTTCTTTGTCCGGGTGGTATTTAACAGCAAGCTTACGAAAAGCCTTTTTAATCTCATCGTCACTGGCGCTTTTAGAAACACCCAAAATCTCATAATAGTCGCGTTTACTCATCTGTTACTATCATAGCGAATTAGCACTTGGATGTCTAGAGTGCTAAGCAAAATACTCCATACCCTATCAATATGGAGTATTTTATATTTGGAGCAATTTTCCTAGAAATGCTCGCGAATGTGCGAGTAACTATATTCCCAGGTAGCTTCAACTTTTTTGTGTGGGTTAAAGATGTCGAGCGGATCATACATGCGCTTGATCTCACGCATATAGCCTAATACTGATGGGCTATACATATGCTCGAGCCATGGACCGCGAACCAATCCGTCATTGTGCTCGCCAGAGATTGAACCGCCGTATTTAATGACGAGTTCATTCACCTCTTTTTGCGCAGGCTGTAATTTCGCCCGCTCTTTTGGATCTTCAATCTTCATGAGTGGAATCACGTGGAAATTACCATCACCTAAGTGGCCAGCAATTGTTGCAAGCAATTTGTACTTTTTGATAATATCGCGGAGTTGCGGCAGGAACTCAGCCAATCGAGCTGGCGGTACGATAAGGTCATCAATAAATGGTGCGGTGTGCTTATCTTTTACTTTACTCCGAAGCAAGTTAAAGCTCTCGCGACGCATAAGCCAGAACTTACGGCTGGCTGCTTCGTTACCGTCTTCCTCCATATAGGTGAAGTCGAACTTCTTAAGATGTTCTTTAGCTACATGAATCTTGCCCTTTACTTCCACTTCGCTGTTGCCTGTAAACTCAATCAAGAGAATCATCTTTGGAACACCCCGAACGAGCGCAAGGCCATCCGGGATAAGCTGGAGGCACATGATCGCCCATGTAATGAACCCGAGGCGGCTAATAAATGCGAAGATAAACTTGAAACTCAGCCAGAGAGTATTGTCATCAAAGCACTCAAACGTTGCCGGTTTTTCCCCGAGTACGGCCGGGATAATTTCTCCAAGACTATCGATTGAATGCAAGTAGCACACAAGAGTACCTGAATGACTTGGCTTTGGCACTAAGCTCACCGTCGCCTCGGTCATGATTCCAAGTGTGCCCTGCGCTCCGACAAAGAGTTTTGTAAGGTCAAATATATTTTTGTCGCGATCCCACACATTCCATAAGTGATAGCCAGTAGAGTCTTTGCTCACCTTTGGTGCAGCAGCCTTAATTTCGTCGTAGTGCTGATCGAGGATCGCAAAGGTATCACGGTACAATCGACCTTCAAAGCTATCTTCATCCATCTTTTTATTGAGTTCGGCGCGGGTGAGTGGACGAATCTCATGCTCTTTGCCATCACTCAGGATCATCTTGAGATTAGTAACATAGCGGTCGGTTTTGCCAAACTCAAGTGATTTTTCACCACCAGAATTGTTATTGACAATACCACCCATGCCAGCAAGCTCACGACTTGCTGGATAGCTCGGCAAAATGCTGCCATACTTGAGAGTTTCTACTTCAAAATCGCGATACCTCATGCCCGGCTGCATTGTAGCCGACTCGGCAGAAGCGTTCATTAGCTGATTCATGTAACGATTCGTATCGAGAATAATCGAATCGTTGATTGCCGCACCGCTCATATCTGTACCCTGTGAACGAGCCGTAATACTGAGATTTGGTATATCTTTTTTATGATTGCTCGCAAAGCTTACCAACGCTTGGACGTCTTTGCTGTCTTTTGGAAATGCTACCACCTGAGGTTTTACCTCAAATAAACTGGCGTCGTGACTGTAAAATTCACGCGTTTTGTCAGTGGCATCCACATCTCCCTTAATAACCTTAGAGAGTTCACCCGGTAAATCCATACTCTCATCATACGGGGCCGAGGACTAAAGCACAAGCAGAATTATCGGTGGAGAGCGCGATCGGTTTCGTCTTCGATTTCGCGGCCGATAATTTCTTCGATCAAGTCTTCAACAGTTATAATACCGATGATTTTATTATTCTGCTCTACGGGTACAAGATGGGAGCGGACTACGCTGAGTTTATGGAACATGGTGTCGAGCGCCGTACGGCTACCAACGGCACGCGTCTTATGGAGCGGAAAGTTCATGACCGGTACGGGGTTTTCGTCAAAATCGATATCAACCATGTCTTTCATAAGAATCACACCGAAACACTGTGTGAGACCTTTGTCGAATACTGGAATGCGACTATAGCCATGGTCTTTAATAGCGTCGACTGTCTTTGCGTTGAGTACTGCATCCTGTCGAAGCCAATATACGGATTTGATTGGTTGCATTATGTCTTTGATTGTCTTTTCGCTTAGCTGCAGAGCACTCTGGATAATCTCGACCTCGTCTTCATCAAGCTCACTTTCGTCGCCAATTTTGTGTTCGCTGATCAGCATACCGAGCTCAGCGCGAGTATGAAGATGGCGACCCTCTGGCCCGAGAATTTTATCGAGTAGTAGGGCGAGTGGCTTAGAAACGGGATATGTGAGAATACCTACAAATTGGATAAGGGGGGCGAAGAAGGCGCTAAAATCGAGGGCACGCTTCACGAAAACAGCCTGTGGTAGCACTTCACCGAATACTACCATTAGAAGCGTTGTGGCGATGCCGGCAATCCATCCATTAAAGTAGTGCTCTAGGAGTAGTGAGCTCATTGATACTACTGCAACATTAGCAAATAGAATCGAGGCAAGAGATAGATGGGCGTTTTTGCGCACTGGAAGTACGCGTTTTGCCTTAGTGTTGCCGAGCTTTGCCTTTCGCTTAAGATCGTCGACCGACAGCGACATAAGACTAATATTGAGACCTGAAAATACGGCTGCGGCAGCAACAAGAATTGCCACCTGCAGAATGATATAGATGTACTGCATTAGTTTTTTGATTATACCAGATTTTGCGGTATTTTACTATGAATGATCTGCGAGCATTACATCGTAATTTTACCTTTAAAACGCTTGTGCTATAGTAATAGTAGTGAAAAGTAACTTTAAGGGGTAGACTATGAAAACCGACTCATTCACTGACTTCATCTTATGTACAACTGCAATTATTGTGGCTGTTGCCGTAGCCGTGCTTATGGCAATTAATATGGTTGAAGCGCAGACGGCGATTGTATTTCTCGGTATTAGCATTGCCTGTATCGGTATGTCACTCCTTGATATTGAGACCCCTATACGCAAACTCACAGGCAAGACCGGCAAAAAGAGCAAGAATCGTAAGAAGTAGCCTCTTATATGGAACCGTTGACCCGAGCAATTGGCGTAACCCTAGGAACGCTGCGGGCTGAGTATCGCCAAATCACTAATCGCTATTTTGGTCACATCGAACATCTAGAAGGCGATGCTCGTGAGGTTTGTGAGCAAATTATTGAAAAGCTTTGGGAGGGTGATTTTTATCGCACGAGCCTTGGGCATTTTGATTTCTTTTGGATGCGTGACTTTGGCACCGTGTGCGAATCACTCGTTCGGCTTGGTTATCAGCAGCGCGTGCACCAAACGCTCCACTGGGCGATGATTCACTACCGGCGCTCAGGCCATGTAACACTTTGCATTGATAAATCTGGACATTGTTTCAATGCACCGGGCAAAAGTATTGATGCACTACCATGGCTTTTGCACTGTCTTGTCATCAGCGAGTACGAGCTTAATAAGTCTGATGTGAGATTTTTAAACCACGAACTTCGCAAGTTCCATAAAAGATACCTCGACCACAATGGCAACGTTCGCCAAATGAAATATGCCGAAATGCGCGATGCAGTGATGTACGATCGCAGTACCTACTCCATTACGATGGTTGCACGGCTTGCAGCTTGTGCCGAAATACTCGGGTTGGCATGGTCAACGCCCGCCCGCCACTACCGGGAGCTTCTTATTACCCACTACTGGAACGGGCATTATTTTAATGCAGATTTTAATAATACTGCATTCAGCGCCGAATGTGCGCTTTTTCCTTTCTTTCTTGATATCGTTACTGATGAAGGAATGGTCGAACAAACATTTAAATATATCGACAGTGAGCAGCTTAGTGAGCCCTACCCGCTGATCTATACTAATACACCCGATAAGTTCCGTTACCACTGGTGGATGACGACGCCGTGGATGCCAAATTATGAAGGTAAGACTATTTGGAGCTGGCATGGCGAATACTACCTGCACCTACTCCAACGCTACCATCACCCACACTACAAACGCGAATACGATAAGTTTTGTAAGATGATTGAGCTTCATGGTATGTTCCCCGAGATGCTTAATCTGGACGGCAGTTGGTACTATGCACCGATTTACCGTGGCGACCCGGGAATGGTATGGGCAGCACTATTTCTTGAACTCCCAGAACCAAAATAACCCTATACTCTGCTATGCTAGTAAGATGAAATATGAAGGCACGAGGCTCGCTGATTTTGAGCCGATTAACAAAGTAGACGTACTACAGAGTATTGATATTGAAGAAGGCACTGGCAAAACCGTACAGCCAGGCGATAAGATCACTGCGCATTACACGGGTGCGCTCTGCAAAAATGGTATCATTTTTCAGAGCAGTCATGATTTCGGTAACGCTGTAACATTTGGCCTGGACCAAGTAATTAGGGGCTGGACCAACGGTGTGCCAGGCATGAAAATTGGTGGTATGCGTCGGCTTATTATTCCATCTGAAATGGCCTATGGATCAGCACGTGCAGCCGCGAATATTCCGCCAAATAGCGACCTTGTATTTGACATTGAGCTTATTGACATAAAATAATTGTATGCTTGCATAAAAAATCAGCACCCCGCAGTGTGGTGCTGATTTACTTTTGTATAAACGACTATTTATCTCGGCCTGAGATCATCTTCCAGATGTAGAGCACAATAACCGCACCGACAAGAGCCACAACGAAACTCCAAATATTGAAGCCTGTTACCCCTGCGCCACCGAACATCGTGAATACCCATCCACCGACGACGCCTCCGATGACCCCAGCAATAATATTACCTAGCAAACCCTGCTGTCGGTTTGTTCCCACGAACATGGACGCCACCCAGCCGGCCAAGCCGCCAAGTACAATCCACCCGATAATCCCCATTCCATCCATAAGTACCTCCTTTGGACGTTATGATTGCACTTATTATTATACTCCTGCTTAAATCGCACGTAAAAAGACACCGGGGAGGGTGTCTTTTTACTGAAGAGATAATTAACTACTTTTTATCTTCTTTATCGACAACTTCGCCTTCGACTGGCTCGTCTTTGTCTGATTTTTTGTCATCATCAGACTTCGCCTCGTCGTCTTCTTTGGCTGCCTGCTCGTACATCTTTGCACCGATAGGCATAATCGCATCGTTAAGCGCCTTTACAGCCGCTTCGAGCTCTTCTTTGTCGTCTGATTCTTTATGCTTTTCAGCTTCAGCAACAGCCTCTTCGATAACTTTTTTATCATCATCAGAGATCTTGTCCTTGAACTCGTCTGGCATTTTCTTAGCCTGATAGACAGCGTTCTCTAGACTATTCTTGACATCGATCGCTTCGCGCTTTTTCTTGTCTTCGTCGGCGTGAGCCTCGGCGTCTTTTTGTGCCTTTTCGATATCTTCTTTACTCATGTTACCAGACTCCTGGATGGTGATACTTTGCTCTTTGCCGGTGCCCTTGTCTTTAGCGGTAACATTCAGCAAACCGTTTGCATCGATATTGAAGGTAACTTCAATCTGCGGCACGCCGCGTGGAGCAGGTGCAATACCATCAAGAACGAAGCGACCGAGACTCTTGTTATCCTTGGCAAACTCACGTTCACCCTGAAGTACATGGATTTCAACCTGAGGCTGATTATCACTCGCGGTGCTAAAGGTCTCACTCTTGCTTGTAGGGACTGTGGTATTGCGCTCGATAAGTTTAGTGCTTACGCCGCCCATTGTCTCGATACCGAGCGAAAGGGGAGTTACATCGAGGAGTAGTACGTCCTTCACGTCACCCGCAAGCACACCACCCTGAATTGCTGCACCGACAGCAACAACTTCGTCTGGATTCACGCCTTGCATCGGGTCTTTGCCGAATAGCTTCTTTACGCGCTCAACAACGGCTGGCATACGAGTCATACCACCGACGAGAACAACATTGTCGATGTCGCCCTTAGAAAGCTGCGCATCTTTCAATGCTTTTTCAACTGGGCCATCGAGACGGTCGAGAAGTTCTTTTACAAGATCCTCAAGCTTCGCGCGACTAATTTTGAGCTCGAAGTGCTTTGGGCCATCAGCATCAGCAGTAATGAATGGGATGTTCACTTCGTACTCTGTTGTGGTTGAGAGTTCTTTCTTTGCCTTTTCAGCTTCATCCTTAAGGCGCTGCATTGCTGCATTGTCTTTACGGAGGTCAATACCATCGGTCTTTTTGAACTCATCGAGGAGGTAGTTAACAATTGCGTTGTCGAAGTCTTCACCGCCAAGGTGAGTATCACCATTGGTGCTCTTTACTTCAAACACGCCATCGCCGAGCTCGAGAACGGAGACGTCAAATGTACCGCCACCAAGGTCGAATACGACGATTTTCTCTTCTTTACCCTTTTCGAGGCCGTAGGCAAGTGCAGCCGCAGTTGGCTCGTTGATGATACGCTTTACTTCAAGACCGGCAATCTTACCAGCGTCTTTGGTTGCCTGGCGCTGACTGTCATCAAAGTACGCAGGAACGGTAATAACCGCTTCGGTGACCTTTTCGCCAAGGAATGCCTCAGCGTCCGCCTTAATCTTAGAAAGAATCATCGCCGAGACTTCCTCTGGGGTGTAGTCTTTGTCGCCCATCTTTACCGCAACGCCATTTTTGTGCTCCACAATTTGATATGGCATGATGTCGAGGTCTTTTTGGACTTCTTTGTCGGTCCACTTACGACCGATGAGACGCTTGACACCGTAGATGGTATTCTTAGCGTTCGTTACGCGCTGACGCTGTGCCACCTGACCAACAAGACGCTCGCCGCTCTTGTTAATTGCAACGACACTCGGTGTCGTACGGTTACCTTCAGCGTTTGCAATCACTTCTGGCTTACCTGCCACAAGGTAAGCAAAAGCTGAGTTAGTCGTACCAAGGTCGATACCAATGATTTTACCCATAAATTTTACTCTCCTTTTATTACATTAAGTGTATATTGTCTGACTACATTTTAGCACTCTAGTTGATAGATTGCCAATATCTCTATTGTAATAAAACTGGCACTCGTACGTCAAGAGTGCCAATTCGGTTTTTCGCCGGGCAAAAAAGGGCGCTCATGGCGCCTTTTTTATTATTTACGAGTTATTTACGTGTAACTTTTACCATTGCATGACGAATTGGCCTGCCAGAGAGTGTATAGCCGGGCTGTAGCTCATCGGCTATCACCTCTTTTTCGCCAGTTGCCTCTTCGTCGAATTGGATCGCCTGGTGGAGCTCAGGATTAAACTCGACGCCAGCCTGAGAGTCTATCTTCTGGAGCTTCAGATCACCAAGTGATTTTTCGAGCTGCTTTACAAGCCCTGCGACTCCTTTTACCCACTGGTGTTCGATAATATCGGCTGGGATATGTGCAACAGCACGTTCGATCGTATCAATAACAGGGAGCAACTTAAGAATGGCGCGTATCTCGCCATCTTCGCGGGCAGTCACTTTCTCTACATCAACGCGCTTGCGATAGTTTTCAAAGTCCGCACGCATGCGTTGTAAGTCTGCCGTTAGTTCACCAATTTCCTGCTCAAGTTCCTCAGTTGTCGTCTTTTTGGTCATAGCTATAATACCTCCTCTAACATTGCCCCTGCACGCTGCACTAAGTGCATGGTGCGCGCATAATTCTGACGCGTCGGTCCAATTACGCCAATATAGCTCGTATTACTATACGGTGAACTGAACTTGCTAATAATCAATGACGCACCGCTTGCCTTGCCGATGGGATTTTCGCTACCAATAAATACATTGAGCGCTTCATTAGGCGCCGCCTCGCGTAGCCATGGCTCAATGTTATCAATGAGACGCGCAACAGCTTGGACGTGCTCCCCTTGTAAAAATTCTGGCTGGCTAAAAAGTCGCCCCATGCCATTGGTGTAGAGCTCGCGACCAATCGTTGCAAAGCCCATGTTGCCTGTGAGCTCTACAAGGCTATCTACTGCGCTATGGATAGCACGATCACCCTTATCAAGATGTGAGTTTACATGTGCCTCAATCGTTCTCGCACTACGATCAAGGCTACTTGGCAACTCGCTCATTGCAGCATCGGTGATGCCATTTACATATACACGGTACCCTTTGTCAGTTGGCACGCGACCGGCGCTAGTGTGTGGCGCTTCGATGAATCCCATATCTTCAAGACGGGCCATCTCAGCACGGATCGTCGCACTACTCACCCCAAACAATTTGGCAAGTGTAACGCTGCCAACTGGTGCAGCAATCTCTGCATACTGCTCTATAATTGTTGCTAAAATTGCTCGCTGGCGCTCCGTCATGCAGTTATTATAGCAAGGTCTTAGCACTCTATCAATATGAGTGCTAAAGTTGTTTGCGACCCTAGCACATAGAATTTATTAGTCTAATGTCCGTACTTAGAGCCACCATAACCGAATGTATTCTTTGAAGCCTGCTTCGAGCTGTTAATGTGCTCAAGCCCCTTCAATGCGCCCATAATCATGTTGCCACCGAGTAGCAATAATAGGCCAATTCCTACATTTTTGAGGAATTCTTTACGGTCCATTTCTTGTTCAAGTATTGCAGGTTTAGGTAGTGCCACGTTAAAACCCTTGTTTATTTTTGTAGTATTCATAAGCATAATACCACTTACTTATAGCGGCTGCAAGTTTATGCATCACTTGCTGGGAAAAAACCGTCAATTGAGAGTCGACCGCCAGGATTTTGACCGATCTGAGGCCGAGCTTGAGAGCCTAAGATGTCTTGAGGCTTTTGGCGGGGAGGCACTGCAACTGTTCTGTTACGAGCACTGGTTGGCTTATACCGCACCAATACATCGACTCTGCCCGGGATTGCTCCTGAATGAGGCTTGGGAGCTATCATTGCAGTAACTGGCGCACTCTGTTGTTCAAGAACCGTTTGAGGATGAGGTTGCGTTCCTTCTTCGACTAATTCTCGCTCAAGTGTCTTACTTGCACTCGCCTTTTCAGATTTGACTTGACGATGGCGCATCCATACTAGTAATATCCCGATTTGATACATCAGGATTGTTGGTGCTGCTAACGAAAACTGCGTTGTTATCTCTGGCGACGGCGTGATAAGCATTGCAATAATAAATGCGCCTATGATCATATGCCGCTGATACTTGTTCCAGCTTGACGGAGGCATCGGGGTAATTCTGTCAATGATCACCATAATTAATGGCACTTGGAACATCAAGGCACTCGCTAGTACATACGCCACAATAAATGAGAGATACGAGTCGACCGTCAACATCGCACTCACGCCACCAATTGTAAATCCTGTTAAGAAACGCATTGCCGATGGCAGTGTGACAAGATAGGCGAATACGATACCGACCGCCGCAAGGAGTGTTGAAAGCGAGACATACAATATGGTGCGCTTTGCACTGCGACGCTTCATTACTGGTGAGATAAATTGGTATAGGTGGTACACGAGAACAGGAATCGTCGCAACCATCCCGACATACATGCATACTTTAATAGCAAAACTTACACCGCCAATTGGGGTAAGGTAGTAGAGTTTTTCGTTCCCAAGCGGCTTCATTAACAGCTTGATGATGTCCCCAAAAAACGGGAATGCAATTCCTGTTGCCAAGACAAACCAAAGAGCCACCCAAACAAGCCGGCCTCTCAATTCATGGATATGCTCCATAAACGTCAAGGTTTTTGGCGTTGTTTTAGATGGGGCCGTCTTATTCAGCTTTCTCTGTTTGGGCTTTCTCATCGTGACGATCTTTATCAGTAGCGGCACCGCGAAGTTCGCGGATAGACTGACCGATACTCTTGCTTAGCTCTGGTAGTTTTTTACCCCCAAAGAGTAATAGCAAGATTACGAGGATTACGATGAGTTCTGGCAACTTGAGTTCAGGCATTTCTCCCCCTCTTGTTTTTATTAACACTACTACTATATACTACTTATAGTTAACGCTCAAGATGTAAGGTGAAATGATATGATACTTGGTATAAAACAGTTCGCAGTGACCTACGGGTGTGGTACATATGGTAGCGGTAGTTATGATACAAACACGGTATGTTCGACAACTACAAGTAGTAGTAACAACAGTGGCTCGTTACCAGCAACCGGGCAAAATATTATTTATGGCCTTGTTGGCGGCATTCTTCTTATTGCGATCGCCGTTGCGCTGTTCATAAGCGCACGTCGCAACAAGCGCAAATAAGCCTTTAGCTTTCGCGATGAATCTCTTCAAGTAGTGCGTCTAAAAGATCGCGAGTACAAAGGCGTACTTCATCATCCTTGCGCACAAATTCATCACGGCGCTCAGCAATCTGCATACAGGAATGAACTGTTTCTGCAAGTTCATCGTTAATGACAAAGTGGTAGTAGGGTGCAGCTAGCGCACGCTCTAACTCCATTACCGCGCTTTGACGGCGATTTGGCCAGTCTTCAAGAAATGCCGCTTCATTCGGATACCGGTTACGAACGCGGCGACGCCATTCATGGTAATTTGGCGGGACTAAAAATATAGCCGTAACACTATCTGATACTTTTTTGTATTTCGCGACGCCCTGCACGTCGACATCGGCGATCGCGATTTTACCACCCTCTTGCGCACGACGGATTTCATTAGCCGTCACACCATAAATACGGCCATGTACTAAACTCACTTCAACATACTCGCCAGCATTTAGTAATTTAGTAGCCGCTTCGTCATCAATAAAATGGTAATCTATTCCATCTTCCTCAAGCACACCGTTGTTATAGCGGGGTGGTCGAGTAATCGTTGTTATCAGATTATGAAAAAGTCCAGTCTTAAGCATCTCACGCTGTACGGTATCCTTACCGGCGCCAGTGATACCCACAAGTAACACCACATTAGTAGACTTCAATAGATCGGCCCCTGCATGATTTGGTGTATAATTTTTAATTTGCTCTTCGATCGATTCCATACTTTATACTAATCCCTTTTCAGCATTACAGTAAAGGCCTCTGATGGGATATCAACCTTGCCGAATCGCTTCATTCGCTTTTTACCACGAGCCTGCTTAGCGAGCAATTTCTTCTTACGGCTTACATCGCCACCATACAGATAGCCAGTTACATCCTTGCGGTATGCACCGATGTTTTCGCGAGCGATAAATCGGCCGCCAATCGCCGCCTGCAGACTTACTTCAAACGCCTGGCGTGGCACCACATCTTTCAGTTTTGCTACAACTTCTCGGCCAATAGCCTGCGCTTCTGAACGGTGGCACATGATACTAAGCGCATCAACAAGCTCGCCTGAGATATAAAAGTCAACGCGAACCAAATCCTCGACGCGATATTCGCTCAACTCATAGTTGAAGCTGCCGTATCCGCTTGTGACGCTTTTAAGCTGATCGTAAAAATCAGTCAGGAGGTTCGCAAGCGGCGCCTCAAAACTAACGAGGGCGCGCTCATCAATGTAGCTAAGATTCTTTTGGCGACCACGCTTTGTAACAATAAGTTGAATGACGGCGCCAATGTAGTCTTGCGGCACTACAATTTCACCGTCAATCCATGGCTCGCGAATCTCAGAAACTTTTGCGACGTCTGGTAATTCTGAAGCGCTCTTGATATCGATTTCACTGCCATCCGTTAATGTCACCTCATAGTTTGTACTTGGATTCGTTACGACTAAGTCAAGGTCATACTCGCGCTCTAATCGCTCACGCACAATGTCCATGTGGAGCAATCCGAGGAAACCAATGCGAATACCGTAGCCCAAAACTGGGGAGTTTTCCGGGTCAAATTGCAACGCTGAATCACTCAAGCTAAGTTTTTCAACCGCTTCACGCAGATCATTGTAATCCTCGTTGCTAACAGGGAAGAATCCTGCGTATACAAACGGTTGCACATGCTGGTATCCTGGCAACGCGGCATCGGTGCGACCACGCGCAACAGTGATAGTGTCGCCCACTTTTGCATCGCGTGTCGTCTTGAGGTTTGTTACAATATAGCCAATCTCACCTGTCGCAAGCTCGGGATCCGATGACATTCCTGGCCGCAGATGCCCTACGTCTAGTGCCAGGCCTTTTGCGCCGGTTGCAAGCATTTCGATCGTATCGCCTTTCTTGATTGACCCGTCAACAGTCCGAGTATACAAAATCACACCGCGATAATCGTCATAATAGCTATCAAAAATTAAGGCACGGGTCGGGGATTCACTACTCCCCGATGGCGGCGTAATGCGATCTATAACCGCATCAAGGACATCAGTAACTCCCGCGCCAGTCTTAGCGCTAATTTTGATAATATCCTCTTCTTTGCAGCCAAGGAGATTAATTACTTCAGCACTCACTCGCGGTACATCGGCGGCCGGTAAATCAATTTTATTAAGTACCGGGATAATCGTAAGGTCCGCAGCGAGCGCTAAATAGACGTTCGCAAGTGTTTGCGCCTGAATACCTTGGCTCGCATCAACGACAAGCACCGCACCTTCACAGGCTTCAAGACTGCGACTCACCTCGTAGCTAAAGTCTACGTGGCCGGGAGTATCGATAAGATTAAGTTCGTACTCTTTGTACTTCATACTTACCGGCGCAAGCTTAATGGTAATCCCCTTTTCGCGCTCAAGGTCCATACTATCGAGAAGTTGACTTTTCATATCACGCTTTTCGACAGTATGTGTTAATTCCATCATGCGATCAGCAAGCGTACTCTTGCCATGATCGATATGGGCAATAATACAAAAGTTACGAATATTTTGTTGGCTCATACTAATTACTGTCTCCGGCCGGGAATTTTACTAAAAATAATTGATGATAATTTGCGAAGAATTGGATCCACCTCTTCGACTTTCATTAATTTACATACCCAAATATATACGGCGAACCCAACGGTGGTGATCAAAGCAAACTTAGGGAATACCAAGAAGAATCGAAGGTCGTTTGACTGTAGCTGCATAAACTGAAGGACTACGTAAGCTACAAAACCAGTAACGGCGCTCGCAATAACCATACGGCCTATTGCCGATACAAACGTGCGCGTAAAGATACCATGTGCACGACGATGCAAAATTACAAAGAGAATCACAACTTCCACAAAAGCCACGATCGACTGCGCCCACGCAAGTCCATATACACCCCAACCGAGCACCATTGAAAAACATACGGCGAGTACGATATTAAGTGTAATAGTGAAAAACGATACATACAGTGGCGTTTTTGTATCTTGCTGTGCATAAAATACTCGCGCTGCAATTTGATATACCGTTCTGAACAGAATTGCCACTACCAACGCACCGAGAATACCGGCAATCGTGGGGTTACCACCGTTCTTAATGAACGTCACCACGTATCCACGTATAAAGAAGGCGAGTGTGGCAATCGGCAATGCCAGCCAGATAATCCATCGCAATATCTGGCGGAGTTCTTGCCTAAAAAGGTCTAGTCGCCCCTCCGCAAGTCGTTCAGTCATGCGCGGAAACGCGGCGTTACTAATTGCTACTCCAATCAGATTGACTGGCATTAAGCTCAACGTTGAGGCCTGCTGGTACGCACGCATCATGCCGTCGCCCATGTGTGAAGCTAGGTTCATTTCCACAATGCCATTTACGTAATCAATCCCTTGGTCGAGTGAGCGTGGCGGCAAGAGTCGAAGTACTTGTCGGAAACCTTTATTGCGCCATGAAATCTTCATTTGATAATCAAAACCAAGCCCAATGAGTCCAATCGAGCTAATAATAAGCTGCATCATTGCCCCGAGCGCCACACCGAGTGCGACACCCATAATACCTCCATCAAACACCTGCCAACCAAAAATATTAATACCTCCGGTAAAGTAGCGTGCGCCAATCAAAATACCAATATTATAAACGGTTGGAGCAAGCGCTAAGAAAGCAAATCGCCCGACTGCCTGTTGCATACTCGAGATCACCGTAGCCACAGCAAACAAGAATGGATTCACGGCAATAATACGCATCATGCTAATTGCAAGTTCACGACCTTGCTCATCAAGGCCTGGCCCTACAACGTAACGGACAAGCGGGTCAGCAAAAATCATGATTAATACGCTCGCAACCAAAGTAAGGAGCGCGAGGAAGTTTACAAGACTTGAGCTCAACTCCCAAGCTGATCGCTTATTACCGCCCGCAAGGCGCTGGTTAAATACCGGAATAAACGATACACTAAGCGCGCCCGACACCAAGATGAAAAACATGAAGTCAGGAATGGTAAACGCTGCCGTGTAAGCATCCATACCGGCAGGATAATTATCGAAATAGAGGCCGTTAAGATATCGGTCACGGAGAATTCCGAGCAGACTTGATGTAAGTGTGGCGCCAGATAACAGTAGCGCTGCCCAACCAATGGGCAGCTTACTATTAGCAAGGGCAACAACCGATTTTAGGCTTCGCTTGGCCATATGCTCCTGCAACTCCTAATGGAGCTTTGCCTCCGCTGGCAATTTTGCACTGGCCATAATCTCGCTCGCTTGGTCCTCTTCGAGTGTTTCTTCTTTAAGAAGAGCGTCTTTCAGCTTTTCAAGTACATCGCGGTTCTTTGTAAGTACCACCTCTGCACGGGTTGCGGCTTCACGAATAAGTGTCTCAACTTCTTTGTCGATTTCCTGTGCAGTCGCGTCACTGTATGGACGTTCATGGGTAATCTTATCGAACACCATACCGCCATTATCTTCGTGGAATACCTGATCGCGCAGCTTAGAACCCATGCCCTGCTCGATTACCATATCGCGAGCAATTTCTGTCGCTTTGCGAAGATCACTACCCGCACCAGTGGTAATACCATCAGCACCATAGAGCAGTTTCTCGGCAATACGGCCACCCATCGCACGCGCTAGGATGTCTTTAAATTCGTACACGTTCGTGTAGCTACGATCTTCAGGCGGCAAGAACCAAGTAACGCCACCGGTGCCGCCGCGCGGAATAATTGTAATCTTGTGAACAGGGTCGCTATCTGGAAGCACGTGGCCAACGATCGCGTGGCCCGCCTCGTGGTAGGCTGTCATTTCCTTTTCTTTTTCGTTCATCACCTTGGTCTTGCGTTCAGGGCCAATTGCAACTTTTTCAAATGCCTCTGTGAGGTCCTTGTTTGAAATCTGCTTCGAGTTACGGCGTGCAGCAATAATTGCCGCTTCGTTTGCAATATTCGCAAGATCCGCACCGCTTGAACCGGCAGTCTTAGCAGCAAGTTTATCAAGATTAACCGTTGAATCAGTTGGTTTGTTCTTGAAGTGAACTTTCAAAATTGCCTCGCGGTCTTTACGCTCTGGAAGAGTAATCGTTGTGTGACGGTCAAATCGACCTGGGCGAAGCAACGCAGGGTCAAGCACGTCAGCGCGGTTGGTTGCGGCAAGTACAATAACATTCGTACCAGCTTCAAATCCATCCATTTCAACCAAAATCTGGTTAAGCGTCTGCTCTCGTTCATCGTGGCCACCGCCCATACCGCTACCACGCTTACGGCCAACAGCATCAATCTCATCAATAAAGATAATTGCTGGGGCGTTTTTCTTTGCCTTTGCAAACAAGTCACGCACACGACTTGCACCGACACCAACGAACATTTCTACGAATTCACTACCCGAGATAGAGAAGAACGGCACATTCGCCTCGCCTGCAACGGCACGTGCAAGCATTGTTTTACCGGTACCAGGGTTACCCACAAGGAGCACGCCTTTCGGAATTTTAGCACCGAGTGATTCGTATTTCTTAGGGTGCTTCAAGAAATCAACAACTTCTTCGAGATCTTGTTTAGCACTATCGTTACCCGCGATGTCATCAAACACAACACGTTCTTTATCGATACCATATAACTTTGCTTTGCTCTTACCAAAGTTCATTGCCTGGCTATTCTGCCCCTGCGCTTGACGCATCATAAACATAAAGAAGCCGGCGATCAGAAGTACTGGCACAACAATAGTCGCAATGTTCCAGAAGGCAGCGCCTGTTTCAGACGGAGCGGTATCAGAAATAACCTGCTTGCCATCTTTATTCAACAAATTATCTTTCAGGAGAGAGCTCACTCCGCCCTGGATGAATGACTTCTCGCTCGGCTGACTTTCACCCTTCTTAGTGATCGTCAAGTCATCGCCTTGTCCTTCAATTTTTGCTATCTTACCGTTATTGGCATCGGTGATAACCTGTGAGACAGGCACATCTTTAAGACTGGTGTGCGGCGACATAAGCGCCCAGCCCACTAGCGTAATCAATACGACGACAGCCCAAAAAAGGCTCAGACGCAAAGTATTACTAACATTTCGTTTAGGTCGTTTCGGCATTCTAACAAGTATCCTTTCGCTAATCTTAGTGCAGAGAAAATCTTATATAAATTATACCACTCTTACGGTGTAATTTCGAGCAGTAAACTCCAATGTAACACGATCACCTATTTGATGGGTGCCCCCTGGTACTGCTGTTTTGATCGCAAGCACCGCCCGCTTTAACCTTGGGCGTGTTGGCCGCGTAGCAATTTCCGCAATCTCTGCCCCAAGTAGTTCAATAGCTACAGCCTCAGGAACCATATTCAAAAAGTGACGGTCACCCTTATGACGGGCAATAAGACGCGCAGCATCTACATCAATATCATGAGCTAGCTGCAACTGGCGAGCGCGAAGCTCCATTAAACGTCCACCGTTAATCTGAGCCTTTCCCATCGCATGGCGCATCCGATTGCGCGCATATATGAGCTCACGATTTGTCGCATCTTCAACCCATTCAAGATGATGCTCAATTGCATAATTATATATTTGCTGTTTCGTGAATCCCAGCAGTGGTCGCACCACCCCAAGCCGATTAAGCGCTGCTAATCCCCGCCACCCAGTTCCACGATCGATATTAAGTGCGATCGTTTCGATCACGTCATCTTGATGATGCGCAGTGACTACCATCGCTTTAAATTTCGTTGCCTCTGAAAGCAGAAACTCATAGCGCGCCGCCCGGGCAACTTCCTCGCTCGCCTTCGAAGATAAGCCAAGCTCAATACTCACAAATGGCACTTTGTACTTTTTAGCAAGCTCTTTTACAAACCGCGCATCTGCTGCGCTTTCTTCACCCCGAATCCCATGATCAACATGCGCCACGATTACATGATTATTTGCTTTGCTAAACATATCGAGCAATACCACCGAGTCTACACCGCCAGATACTGCGAGAAGATAATTCACTATACCAACTATCCTAATGCGTTACCGATTTTAACGCCAAGCCATATGCCAACAATGCCGCCAACAAGACCCAGTAAAATACTCATACCACCTAGCAAATTACCATTCCATAGCATAGGAATCATGCTTCCAAGCGTCATGCCAACACCGGCCATAATCGAAATAATCGTTTTTTTACTCATACATATAGTATACCTCTACATATACCGTGTACTCCCAAATGGGATTTTCGTCTTCACGACATCATTCGCATCGAGTGTATTGCCCGAATGGATCGTCCGCTCACCGTAACGACTATTAATTTCATCAATAGCCCATGTCACATGTCGTTCACGTGCCAGCTCATCACCGAAGAGGCTAAGCTGGCTATCGTCGTCATCAGCTAAGTGATAGCACACTACTGATATCATATTGATATTGCTCGGCACCCCTAAAAACAGCCGTCTTGCAATCGACCAAATTGCCGCGTCGCTATAAAAGGGCAGGGGAGTAAGCTCATGCGCTTGCCATACACCACCCCCATACAATCTCGCATATAGTCGTACTCCCCTGGCTGCCTTATGATTATGCCGCAGTTTGGCGCCAACCCCCTCTACTAAAGCATGAAGCCGCGTTACCTTTTCTTGCTGGCTTAGGTTTGGTCGCTCCAATACATATTGCCGTCCGCAACTTTTTAAATCATGCGTAACGTCATCAACTTCCCACCCGCGTAATCGCTGGTACCATTGTTCACCTAAAATACTTTTAAACGCCACGTGGAGCGACGAGGCATCTGCGGCAAGCATATCGAGCGGGGTATAAATACCGACAGCATTGAGACGTAATTCGTTATGGCGCGCAATGCCAGTTAAGTCTTGTAGAGTAAGTGTTCCGAGAATGTCGCGGATATTTTGCGACGTTATCACATCAAGTCCATCTGGCTTATGTAAGCTGGCTGCAGTTTTTGCTAAAAATCGATTCGTGCTAATACCAACATTACATCGCATCCAGCACCCGATCTCATTACGCAGTCGCTGCTTAATTTCATACCCTATTTCTACTAAGTCTCGGTTTTGTATAGACTCCGGTGCCTGGCTAAAATCGATCACCCCCTCATCAATACTTTTCATTGTGATATGCGGACTGTAGTCGCTCATAATTCGCATCATCTTATGATATACATACCGATATTTTTGTGGGTCACTTTCTATACCAATAAGCTCTGGGCATAGCTTCTTTGCATCCCGCAGGCGCATACCAAGTTTCACGCCGCGCGCCTTAGCCTCATAGCTAGCGGTCACAATCATCGTATGCTCAGTACGGCGATTAACAATTGCCACGGGGCGCCCGCGCAACATTGGCCGGGCTTGCTGCTCGACCGTTGCAAAACAACTGTTCAGATCAATATGCATAATAAGCGGGCGCTCGGTATTGTGAAGGGGACTCATCATATGCGGTCAGCCTCCAACGTAAGCCGCCACGTCAAGCGTTCACTATCAAATTCCAATCGGTAATCAGCTTCACCATCAGTCACATCAAACCAATGAACCGTTTTACGCCCAGCAGCTACTGGCGTGCGCAAGCCGATTTCTGTCACGATTATTTCGCGACCATTGGCTCGCCTAAATTTTATCGGCTCACAGGGGTTAAGGCCAATACCGAAGCGCGCTACTACATCCACACGCTCGTTCAAAAAGATTTCGCTATCCATCATCAAATTCTCCAAATAATTAATTATTGAAGAAACGATTTTGATTGTTCGCCCGTTCTTTTACCCGTTTCTAGTAAAAATCCGAAGACGATGAATATGATCCATTGATGAGGGACGCTTACGCTACCGGTAGAGTAGGGCAGTGAGTATCACCTGGAGATACCACTATTATACCCTATTTGTGCACAAAATACATGCGGACCTCAAAGAGGAAATAAAGCCCAATAAGCGTACCGACCAGCAGACCAAGAATATGCCCAACATTCCCTGTGATAATTGCATTCAAAGCGGCCCCAGCAAAAGCCACAAGACTCACTAAGAATAGTAAGTCCCATCCCCTTTTTTGCTTTGCTTTAAGTGGCGTAATCGCCATCGCTTCAAGCGCAACCGACACCACCAATACAGCCATATTCACAATTCCCGTAATAATAACAAGCGCCCCAGCCGCTGGACCCGCAACAATACCAGCAAAAATCGAAATGCCAAGTACGGCAGGTACGAGGCCGAGTATTCCGAGTGCACCGAGCACAACCCCAATCAACACTAGCCACCATACGTTATCGGCCAACCAGTGCCGCCACTCTTTAGGTAGGTGTGGCAACCCTTTGAAAAACGTATTCAGGCCATTCTCTAAACCCGCTAACTGTTGCATCACATCCTCCCTATTACTTCTACTAATATTTTAGCACTAACCTATTTTTTAAGAATGTTTTAGGTTGCTCGAGCCGTAGTAACGGTATATATTTGTAATTGACATAAGAGGAATTAGTATGGACACTCAACCCAATATCACTCCCCCAGCCGCGCGTGAGCCTTCAACCACGCAAGAGCCACAGGTAAACACACCCCCAATGCCTGTCGCATCAACAAAAAAACCACAGAGATCACGCCGCATGCTATGGGTTGTCGTCGCTCTCATAATCGTCGCTATTACCGTGGCGAGCGTGGCTGCATATACAGCATCCCTGTCAAGCAAAAGCACTCAGGATGCAACCAAAACACAAGCTACTACAGGTACTCATCCCACCGACAATCCATCGGTTAATAGCCTCACATCCACCCTTACTCACGGTGCCGACAATGAGTCATCTATGACGACCGACGATTCCAGTGCGGCAGACTCTATTAATCAATCAGCAGGTAGTGTAGGAGACAGCGTCAATGAAAACAACTTCTAAATTACTCCGCATCTCCATGGGTGTACTCGTAGCGCCAATCGCAGTAGCCGGCTCATTCAGTATGCGCGCGAGCGCTGTTGGCACAAATAACACCACCGATGTAAAGTCTGGCACTGCGTGTGTGCGCATCACTACTTTACAAGGGACAAGCGAGGCTACTATCAGCAGCAAACAAACAGCAATGCTGAGCGATTTCTCGGCAAGGCTCGCCAAAGTCGCAGCAAATGAGCAGAAGGTTGATCAGGATGTAGCAACATTCCGTACTAACCTACTTAACAATTTCAATAGTAGAATCACAAAGCTCGAAGCGCAAAAAGACCTTACCACAGAGCAAAAAACAGCAATAGAAACATACAAAACTAACATGCTCACCGCTGAATCAACACGCGAAAAAGCCGTTGATGCCGCACGGGCGACGTACCGCAGCAACCTATCTACAGCAATCAACGATCGACAAACTGCCATAGCGGCTGCAGTTACCTCGTTCCAAAGTGCTGTAACCGCTGCATTTACAACTGCTACAAGCACCTGCAGCACTGACAGTTCGGCGCTTCAAACACTTCGCACAACCGTAAAGACGGCACGAACAACGCTTAAGGGAGTTTACGCAGACAACAAACTTAGCACAACCATCAGCCAGTATGCCGCTACCCGGAAATCAAGTATCCAAGCGGCCGACCAAGCCTTTTCTCAAGCAGCTCAAGAGTACGCACAAACGCTCGCAAAAGCACTTGGAACCACAAATTCCACTACAAATACTCAGTAACACTAGAAAATATTATGAAGTTTTGCTACAATTTACCGGTATGGCACCATAGCTCAGCTGGTTAGAGCGCAGGACTCATAAGCCTGAGGTCGGTAGTTCAAGCCTACCTGGTGCTACCACGAGATTATCAAGACCGTCCTTTTTGGACGGTCTTTTGGAGTCTGGCATAATGAACTATGTTTGATTGTCTACTATAGCTTTACGATACCATCGCGAGCATTCTCTGCTGTAGCTCTAGGTCACTCACGCACTTGTCAATAAATTTTCGAGCATCATTCTCTACTATATTGATGGAGATAGCTCCTCCTTCTTCAGTAATCGCGCCCGTCCCAATCCATTGCGCCAACTCAGCACTGGCAAGCCTCTCAGAATGCTCATCGAGCTTCGTTCTGAGCCGACGATTCATAGAATCTATATAAGCATCACTCGGCAAACAGCTTCTCACCGCGTGCAACCTTGCAAAAGTATTGGTTATGGATTTTTTATTCATATATTCTCCTTTTATTATATTAAGAGGTGCTCAAAACCTTGCGGCTTTGAGCACCTCTTAATTCACAATACAACTGACGTCGGGAAAAATAAAGCTCCTAAAACTCAGTACGTGTTCGTCTTCACGTTATAGCACTGCTCACCCTTTGCGTGGTACTGAGCGTTAATCGATTCAGAATAACTCGATTTATCAGATGGCAGTGAGCCATAGGAAGACTTTTGTTCGTTTGTGAATGTCCCACATAGCTGGTAATAGCGCACGGTGCGGAAGCTATAAGTATCCTGTGGTTTCAGTTCTGTACCCGGGTCAGTATTCGGCTTATACGTAATAACGCCTTTGGCTAGCAGGCTTTTCACCGTTTCTGCGTCAGTACTACCGTACGTATTGTAGCTAAGACCATCAAGCGACTCAGGCAATTTGTCGTGATCCTGATCGTAAGAATTTACTGCATACACGATAGTGCTTAGTGCACTCGTCACCTGTCGATCTTGGCGTGTCGCTACAGATTGCATCACTGGACCAAATACACCGACAACAATAAAGACTAACGCACCTGCACCCAATACAATTGTTGTGAGCATTGGGATTTTTCGCCACTTTGCAACAAGTGTAGTTCGTGCCGTTAAGATTGCATATATAGGCACGAGCGTAAGCGCCGTATAAAGTGCCACACGAATACCTTTATCTGCCGATGGCGCATCATTTAAGACAAGACTAATAAGCGTAAATACAGCACCCACAAGCGCACCAATACCAAACAGTGCAAAAATCACCGTATGGATTACCATCACCGCCGTTGCGAAGCCTTCTTTTTTCGCAGGTTCGCGTCGCCTATAGAAGAAATCAACTACCGCAGCCACAATAAGTAATACGAGTACTGATGCAATCGGATATGAAACAATGCTCGCCCAGTCACTACTGCTATCGCTACCCGCAACAACAAAGCCATACACTACTGCGCTGAGCCAGAGCATTGCGAGCGCAAACCAACCCCAAAAGGCGTAAGTAAGCCACTGCAATACGAGCGTTACTGCATCAGCCTGAGTTTTATGAACCTCGAGAGGCGCAGCTACCGTAGTGGTCTGTGGCGGCTGTACAGTAGCAGGAGCGTGTGTTTCATTTACCGTCCCGTCGTTTTGGGTACTTTGTTCTGCCTGACTCTCATTAGGCTCATCGAGTTTGCGTTCAGGTTCGCTATTCACTGGAATCTCCTTTATCTATAAGGCCAGTATACTATAAAGCTTAAAGTTAGCCTCAAACAAAAGCGACTCGGTTAATTGTTACTGAGTCGCTTTTACTGGGATATATTCGGGCAAAATCTGGAATTAAAAGTCAAAGTCTTCAACATCAAGTGCATCTTCACGAGATGACACAAATGAACGAAGTTGTTCAATACTGCGTGGAACGTTCCACGATGCAAATGTTTCGCTAAGGTTCGCCGACTGGGTGTCAGTTGTTGCTTCCATGTTGTTAATTGCCCTTTTTTTGTTTTTATTGGCTTATGTACTTAATATAGCACAAACGTGATAAAAAAGCAATACCTTTATGGTCTGTTCTTTGACTCATGAGAGATGCTTATGGTATAAATAACAGGAGAGGAAGAAAAAATAGAAACAATGGATACTCTAACCGCATTCAGTGTTATCGCACTTGCTGCACTAATCCACGCAAGCTTCCAGCTCGGAGTGAGCATGATAACTCTACTCTCAGGGCATGCGATCGGCAAAAAAATAGCTGCCAAACGAACACTTCGTCTTGTTGGTGCTTTTTTTGCCGGCACGCTTATCATGACGGCGCTTATCGTTTCTAGCTTAAGTTACACAGCAAGTGTATTTTTTGGTCACAGTGTTACTCCAATGGCGTGGGGGACACTCGCTTCAGCTATGATCATCATCGGGCTTGTCGTTTGGGTTTGCTACTACCGCCGCGGCCCAGGCACGCTTTTATGGGTGCCTCGTAACCTTGCCAAGTTTTTGAGTAAACGCATCCACGCAACACAAATGAGTGCTGAAGCATTCAGCCTTGGGCTCACGAGCGTATTTATGGAGCTACTATTTATCATCACCCCAGCCGTAGCTGCGGCGTTTGCAATTATCGCGCTACCAGCTAATCTACAGCTCGCCGGAGTTGCAACGTATGTCGTGCTTGCATCTCTGAGTATGCTAGCTGTTACGGCGTTTATTGGTAGTGGCCACAACATTAGCCGCCTGCAGCGCTGGCGCGAGGCTAACAAGCGATTTTTACAATTTGCCGGTGGCTCAGCATTAATTATTCTTGCCTTTTACCTCTACGTTAACGTCGTTATTACTCCAGTAGTAGTTGCGAGAGCGGGGTGAGTATGCCTGCAACCGTTATCAAGCAAGGACGCCGCGCAGCAGAGCCATTTGATCGACCAAAGCTGTTACAAAGTGTCTACGCCGCTTGCCTGAGTGTACAAAGCGTCGACGGGCTCGCCAAAGATACAGCTGAACGCGTCTGCGACTACCTCACTGCTTGGCTCGAGAACAAACCAGAAGTCACTAGTAGCGACATCCGCCGCCAAGTCACAAAAGCACTTGAACCGCTTCACCCAGATGCCGCATACCTATACAAACACCACAAACAAATGATATAAGGAGCTCCCGGATATGGCCAAAAAACACACATTTGACTACGACCTCATTGTTATCGGTAGCGGCGCCGGAGGATCTGCGGCTGCGACAATCGCCGCACGTGAAGGTAAAAAAGTCGCAATTGTCGAACAATCGGTATTTGGTGGCGACTCACCAAACTTTAGTGACGTACCAACAAAAGCCCTTCTTCACGCCGCACAGCTTTACGATGAAGCGCGCCACGGCTCACGCTTTGGTCTGCGTAGCAACACAATGGGCTACAACTATCCTTCGCTGCGCGCCTGGAAAAATCTCGCTGTTGAACGCACGGGCGCCGCAGGCAATCGCAAGTTCTATGAATCACAGGGTATCGACACTATCGAGGCCCGAGCTCATTTCTTATCTCCACACGAAATATCTGTTAACCGCAAACATATTTCAGCTGAGCACTTCTTGATTGCTACCGGCTCAGAATGGGTCGCGCCAAACATCCCCGGTATCGAAGACGTGCCGTACCTTACGCCACGTACCGTGCTCGAATCGATCAAACCGCCAAAAAGTATTTATATTATTGGTGCCGGCACTGTTGGCGTAGAAATCGCCCAGCTACTCGCAATCTTTGGTACAAAAGTATACTTGGCTGAAATCGCTGCGCGCATATTGCCACAAGAGGAAGAAGAAGTCGGTGAGTTATTTGAGCGCATGCTACGCGAAGGTAAAGGTGTTACATCGCTCACACAGACCCGCACCGTTGCCGTCGTTAAAGATGGCTTAGGCTACCGCGTAACCTTCCTGCGTGCCGGCGTAGAAAAATCCGTCCATGTCGATGAAGTGCTCGTCGCTACTGGCCGTAAACCAGCAGTAGACCTAGGCCTTGAAAATGCTAGCGTTGAATATAACCCGACCGGCATTAAAGCAAACGAATACCTCCAAACCAGCGCACGCCATATCTACGCGGCAGGCGACGTACTTGGCCACAGTAGCCATACGCACACCGCCCTGCTTGAGAGCCGCATTGCTGCGCACAACCTGTTCAGCAAAGTTCAGCTCGCACCAGACTACACGGCAACCCCACGACTCACGTTCACTTATCCTGGTGTAGCGACCGTTGGGTTCACCGAAGATGATTGCATTAAACGTGATCTCCACGTCAGCATTGCCCTTGCACCACTCAACATCGTGGCTCGCAGCAACACGAGCGATTTTCGTGATGGATTTGTGAAACTTATCGCCGACAAAAAGGGCGTACTACTTGGCGCAACCGTCGTCGCCCCACACGCAGCCGAAATCATCCACGAGCTTGCCTTAGCTGTTAAATACGGTCTCACTGCTCGCCAAGTCGCCGAAACGCCACACGCATTCCTCAGCTGGAGCGAAGCGGTGCGCGTAGCTGCTGGTAAATTAACGCGATAAGCCTATGATATAGATATGGCAAACATATATCCTACTGCTTACTTCGATGGCCAGTTAGTTCCAGAGTCTGAAGCGACCGTTTCCGTTGCCAGTTCAGCCGTACTATATGGCCTGAGCGTGTACACCGTTTTTCATATAGCTCATAGCGATGAAGGAAACTTTGCTTTTCGCATTAAAGATCATTACCAGCGGCTCATGGACTCGTGCAAAGTCATCGGTATTGATACATTCCGTCAAGAATGGTCGCTTGAGACATTCACTCAGGCAATGAGTGAGCTTATTACCGCAAACAATCCCAGCGAAAATGTATTTGCAAGGGTCACCTTTCATATTACCGATAAACTACCAGGCACAAAGTCACGTGGTCTGCCCGCCGTTCTAAGTGCATTTCTCTACACCGCAGAGCCAATCCTCCCTCAAAGTGGAGCCAAACTCAAAACGAGCGTATGGCGACGCACGCCAGATTTCTCAATTCCATCTCGCGCTAAAGTTAATGGTGCCTACGTTAACTCTGTGCTTGCTAAACAAGATGCAATTGATAGTGGCTATGATGATTGTGTGTTTCTCGACAGCCTCGGGCATGTTGCCGAACTGAGTGCTGCCAATATCTTTATCGTGCGCGGTGGTAAACTGATTACCCCGGGCGCATCCATGGATATCTTGGAAGGTATTAACCGACGAACCATTATCGAACTCGCTCATACCCTTAATATCCCGGTTGAAGAGCGTACGATTGATCTTACCGAGCTTTATATTGCCGATGAAGCATTTGTGTGTGGAACGAGTGCATTTATTTCACCTGTTACTGTGGTTGACGCCCGTAATTTACCGCCGCTCACCGCTCGACCGATTACTGATACGCTTGTGGCCGCCTACAAAGATGCGCTCCTTTCGCCGATGAGTGAGTTCGTGACAAAGCTTTAGAGATTAGAGTAGCGTCCATGTCCAAGTCGGCGCAGCAGAGTACGTCATTGTAATCATGCGCCCACTTGGCACATAGACCGTTCCTGGAGTTGCCGTAAGTTGAGTTGCCCCATCAACGGTAATGTCAGTAACCGTGCCACCCGTAATCACAACCGCTGCATCACGCCAGAATGGATTCTGAAAAGCGGTTGTTGATGTCGGAATACTGGGAACTGCTGCTGAGCCCACCCCCTGGTCTAAGTTAACTACCTTAAGGTGACTTCCGCCCAAGAGACCTACTGAGCTTCCTAGCGCATTATTTAGTGAAGTAGCATCACCGCCATTACTGCCAATATATATAGTGCCGTACGCCGCATCATGTGCGTCGCTAATGATCTGGCTATTTGGGCCGGAAGTCCATTCTATGTCTAGCGATAAAATATCTAGTTTCGTAGTGGCGGTACTCGCAAACACGACACACTTTATACAATTCTCGATAGAAGCATAAGAAATAATGTTTCTGTGTGGAAAACCTGAACTAGGCCAAACCACTAAGCCGTCCCAGCAGTTTATTAGTCGCACAGAATTAATCTGAGTGTGCTCATAAATGATGAGACCATACACCAAGCCTTCACATGAGAAATAGCCAATATTGCAATTGTCGTTATTATTGGTTTGAGGCATTGCTAGACCAAATGACCAATTAGGGTCTGGAATTGATGGCGCACCTGTAACTGTAGAGCGCGCAAGTACGGAAGCACTCAGGATATTTGCTTCTGCCATACCCCTAAAATCGAATCCGCATATATTGCCATTCTGCGGTACTTCAATAGTAATACCATTAACAACAACCAACATATTGTTCCAAGTACCCGATGTGCCGTTACTTGATGTTCCACTTCCTCCAAAACCATAATGTGGCGTTGGACCTCCGAGCACGGATACCTCACCCGTTGCAGGAAGCCCAGTACCTGCATTATAGGTGCTTCGCAGAACGGCACCCGCTTCCTGCGGCATTGTTTGTTGCCAATGGTATAGAGCACTGCCGTCGGCAATACCAGTAAATACGAGGACAAATTTCTGTCTTGCTTGCTGCCCTCCTCCTATCCAAGCAGAGTCAATGACTGGCAGGGGGATCTGCGCGCTTCCATTTGTTGAACCGCCAATTGTTGGATTGCCCGCAATTAAATAAACTGCAGGCGGGAAGTAGATTTCGGCATAGTTGGTGCCGTTAGCCACACCGGCTGCATAGGCGGCATTGATGGTATTGATAATTGCCGTAGTATCGTCAGTTATGCCATCGCCCATGGCGCCGTATGCCCGAACATTAAACCTACCGGGCGGGTTTACGAGAACGGTTACGTTGGCGAGACTAAAGCTGCTGCTACTCGTGTGAGCTGTAGTCACTACATAACAAGTTCCCGAGAAAGTAATGAGATCATTTACATCATAATTCGTGGATACAGCCCACGCACCCCTATACTTGAGCCGTGCTGATAAATCAGATGAGAGATTAGTGACCGCACTCTCCGAGAATGAGTTATTCGGCACAATCGGCGCCGACGTAAAGGTCTTGACACCATTAATTGTCTCATCATTAGTGTTATGTACAACGGCGCTGTCGCTGGCTTTCGTACTGATGCTTCCGCTAACTTTTAGCGTACCATCGCTATTATGCTCAACGCTCAAAAAGTCATTGAGGACATTGCCCCAAACATTATCGTCGCTACCTGGAACTGGAAGGCGTGACATATACAATTTCCATCCTCTTCATTGCTTATGCTTTGAGTTACATTATAGCAGAGCGTAGATAGGTTATGTTATGGAATCTGGACCTGTCAATTTTATGATATCCTAACTTATATGAATCAACAGCAAGCAAAAATCATGGGCGGGTTATGCCTTCTTCTATCGGCATTTATAACCTATGAATCGTTTAGCTACAACTTTTCACAAATGGCCAGTGGAAAAGATGCAAATGTCTGGTTGTCTGTATTCGCTTTTTTCGCCGCTCTTAGCCTTGTGCTTGCAGCGATTACTCTTTTTCTAAAAGCAAAAATGTGTTAGCTACCTGCCATCTCAAATAACAAGGATAAACCACGACAACGGGGTGAAGCAAAAATAGAGACTAGCATAAACGCTAATCTCTATCTGTTATATCAACTTGGTTGCGGGGGTAGGATTTGAACCTACGACCTCTTGGTTATGAGCCAAGCGAGCTGACCGGGCTGCTCCACCCCGCGATACTTGTACCATCATATCAGATGAGGGTTAGTTTTGCAAACCTCTTGCAGCGCGCCCGTTAAAGAACTCGAGCCACTGTTCGAAATTGCTTGTTGGCTCGCTTGTCTGCGCAGATGCAACTTCGCGTTTTGCGTCGAGCTTATCTTGCTGCTGAGCGGTAGCGCTGTTTGGCGGCAATATGAGCACCTTTTCGCCCGGTGACACGAGCCCAAGATCTTGGCGCGCAGCCAGATCTTTGTATTCATCGCTATTGTAATAATTTTGCTGGTATTTTAGCGTATCCACCTGAAGCTGCGTAAGTTCGAGTTGTCGCTTTTGCTCATCAACCATCTTTTGTGCCGAAAAATTCGTCTGCATGACAGAAATAGACCCCCATACCCAGCTCGCCGCAACGATCAGCGCAACCAAAATAACACCGTTATTAAGCGTGCCATATACCCGTTGGTAATGTCGGAACCGTTTATATAAAGTCGTAAGCATAATCTGTATTTCTATTATACCAGTGTGCAGTACTCATGCGTTACAGAGTATAGTATAATAACCTCCTAGAAGTACCTCTGGGGGTGTAGCTCAGTGGTTAGAGCAGCGGGCTCATAACCTGTTGGTCGTCGGTTCAATCCCAACCACCCCCACCATAATTTAGCTTCTAAAAAATCTCACCTACGATGGTGAGATTTTTCATTGGCTAGTGAGCCCGGATACCCATTACCATTTCATATGCGGTGATGGCATCCTGAGTTTCTTTCAACTTTTCAATCCGTTCCCACTGTTCATCAGTTGGATAAACGGGCCATTCATCGGAGAGTGACCCAGCAGATTCCTGACCTTTCGTAAGATGCTCAAGCCCCTCTGACATTTCTTGCGCGGTGAGCGGTGGCTCCGTAAATGCAAGTTCTGGCTTTTCTTTATTCGGAATAATACTGTACCGTGGTTGCGTCGTATTGATCGCTACATGACCAAGAGCAACTTTAGGCTTCCAGCCATTTTCGTAGGCTCGTCCGTTAGCTGCACGGTCGTAATAACGAATAACATCTGCAGACTGTGCTGGTGTAAGAGATGTCTTTGTTGCATCAGGTCGTTGTTCTGGCATACAAATATTATAGCATAAACACTATAATATATCAACCTACTCCCAGCGGAATACGCGGAATGCAATGAGGTAAATTACCACCATCCACGCAAACATCAAACCAAGTTGTGGGCCAAGTTGCGCAGCAGTGTACCCTTCATTCACAATATAGCGAATACCGTCGATAACTGGGGTGAGTGGCAAGAATCCACTAATATTCTGCAGCCACTCAGGCATCAAGAATCGTGGGAAGAATGTACCTGAAAGGAACATCATTGGGAATGTCACGATATTTGAAAGTGGTGCGGCCTGGCGTTCATTCCGTGCCCAACCACCAAGCGCAAGACCAATACCCAAAATTTCGAGCATCGCAAGAACAATGAATCCTGCAAGGAGCAATATATTACCGACTATCTCAAGGTGGAACACTGTAATCGCAACAACAAACATTACAAAGATCGACACGAGGCCAGTGATACTCTGTGAAATCGCGATTGAACAGAAGTACTGCCACACTTTAAGTGGAGTGGTACTCAAACGACGCAGAATGCCCTGCTTCTTAAGCTCTGGAAAGACGTTAATCGGACCAAACACACCTACACCAAGGATCGCAAAACCGAGTAAACCTGCGAAGGTGTAGTCAAAGCTAGTAAGTGAACGAGACTTGATTTGCTCAGAGGCGACCGTAAATGGCTCGCTAGCGTGGGTAATACCTTTATTGATATTCTTAAACACGCCTTCGAGCACTGTTGCAAGGGTCTGCCCTGACTGCTGAGTATTTTGTGTGTACAATACCTTCGCTTCACCACTCGGCAAATGAGTCTTCGTATCAACATCACCAAAGTTCTTAGGCAATACGATTGTCGCATCGACCTGTGAGCGGACCATTTTTTCCTTCGCTGTATCAATTGTTTTTGCTTCTTGATCTACAGTGAACGATTTGTTTTTACTAAGTTCGCCAACAAATTCCTTAGAAAACTTTGAGTCTGATTCATTAATCAAAGCAACTTTGAAATTTGCCTCGGTGTGGCCGAAAATACCACCAAACACGAAAAGGAAGATCAATGGAAATAAGATACCAAAGAAAATCGCTAAACGGTCACGGAAAAATCGGCGCGTGTTAATGCGTGCGAACGTAATGATTGTATACAATGATTTATTCATACTACTGCCCTTCTCGCAGTTCTTTACCAGTTAGGTCAATGAAGACGTCTTCAAGGTTGGCCTGCTCGACATGTTGTTTCTTACTGAAGCCACGCTCGAGAAGCTGTTTGATAAGGTTTTTTGGCGTATCAAGTGCGATAATCTTACCCGCATCCATAACAGCAATACGATCACAAAGAATTTCTGCTTCATCCATATAGTGCGTCGTCATCACTACGCTCACGCCCTTAGCGCGGACATGTTCGATAAGCTCCCATAGATGACGACGAGCCTGCGGGTCAAGGCCCGTAGTTGGCTCGTCAAGGAAGAATACCTTTGGCCCGTGAACGAGCGCCGTCGTGATGCTAAGACGCTGCTTCTGGCCGCCAGAAAGCTGTTCAACGTATGCGTCAGCTTTTGATTCGAGATCAACATCACGCAAGAACTGCATAACGTCAACGCGCTCACCATAGGCAGCAGCGAACATCTCAATCACCTCGCGAAGCTTGGTTTTATCTTGAAATGCTGGCGACTGTGGCTGTACGCCGATCAATCGCTTAATCTTATCTGGATGCTTAGCGACGTTGACTCCATCAATCGTTGCCTCGCCGCCGTCGATTGGTCGCAGCGACTCAAGCATTTCTAGTGTTGTTGTTTTACCTGCACCGTTAGGCCCTAAGATGCCAAAGATCTCACCTTTTTTGACGCTGAAGCTTACTCCATCGACAACTCGGCGGTCATCATAGACTTTCACTAGGTCCTTCACCGTTAAAATATTACTCATAACCTTAATTGTACCTCTTATGGGTTGTCGAAACAATCAAAAAAGCTCGAGGGATTTTGACTTCCGGACATGGAAGTCAATGGGGGTTCCGCTCGAGCTTCTTTTAGCACCTGTTTGTTTGTATTCCTAGCATACTATGTGCTTACCGCTAAACGCAAGCATTACGTACAATGAAGTTATCCACAACAAAACAGCTCCCCTGGTACAACCAGAGGAGCTGAGCTTATAACCGAGACGATAAACTATTTCTTTTTAGAAACAGTTAGAAAGCCGTTGCGTGGGTTCTCTTTTACTACGCGATCTTCTGGAAGATCAACTGGAGTACCCTTGGCGTTCTTTTCTACCTTTGCGAAGAAGAAGATAGTCTGTGGCTTGCCGCCGCGAAGAGTAACTTCTGTCTTGTGTAGGTAGTAGGTAACACCCTTTGAGTTTGTGTGCTTGTAAGCCATATGTGGTTATCCCTCCTATTAGCGTCTTACAAAGGTAAGCTTATCCCAAGAGCAGCTACCGTGTCAACACCTTTCACCTCTATATTTGGCGATAATGTCTTTTAAGTAACAATTTGAGCACCACCCAGGCAATCGTCCGAATGATAATTATAGCCACAAGCAACAGGGATACAACGACCGACCACCCGGCAAAATCTGGCGACCAAAGTGGTGAACTAAATGAGTATCTGTAAAGTGCCGGACTTGGCAACGTAATCGAAGATGGGTCTACTACTTGCCCCTGTTTGCTGAGCTGATCAAGCATACAGTTCTGATACGCTAAGCTGTAGCCATGAATCTGAAGATTTGGATTACATATAGCATCAGCCTTAGCCTGCGGTGAATTATCACCCGTGCTCGAGTCGCCACTCGCTGCAGCTACTGCAGCTTTCACATCACGGTCATATTGCCCCTGGAGATAAAACACGCCCGTATCAGCGTTCATATGCGCCGCAGCGTAGCGCTGAATATCATAGATACGAGAAGTGGTGTCTTGCACATCGCCTGATTTATCGATACCTTCTATAGCGTCTCGACGAGAAATCATGCCAGTGTTATTGAGCCGCAGGAATGTCGCCGCAACAAAGAGCGACAAGATAAGCAAAATAATGAGCTGCCATGTTTTTACAGTCTCGATTCGCTTTAGATTCTTACGAATATTACGCTTATCTGCCACTAGAAATTACCCACCTCGCTAATACTTATCTAGTATACACTATTCTCTTGCTAACGTGCTGCCCGAGCCGACAACAATATCAGTAACTCATATACTGCTGCGATAAAGAATAACACCGTGCAGCCCATAGCGTTCCCCCACATACCGACACATGCCGCAAAGAGTAAGCACGCGAGAACCGCGCCGCCGCATACCATAATTTCAATAATCATCATGTAGGCAATACGAAAGCCTGAACTATCGGCGATATCGAACATGACGCGCGTAAACGGCATCGCGTACGCGCTTGTCGCTGATTCGTTCGCAATATTTACCCCCATTACCCCAGTAATTGTAGAGGTAAACGGTCGCACAAAGTGCATAATCGTGTTGGTAACTGTACCAAGTACCAGCAACACGTCACCGTGATGTCGATCGATAATACGCCCGAACACCCATACTGCAACAATAGAAGCAAAGGTACCAAGGGACGCAAGGCCTCCTAGAGAAGCATAGACACCGTCGCCAAATGTTGCGAAAACCGTCACGGCAATAAAGAGTGTCCAAACCATACCACTGATAATCGAATCGAATCCTACTGCTGACTCACTCAAGAAGCTACGCCACGCAAGCCGCCACGGGAATCCAGACATCTTAATATGGCCGCGCAGCTCTGTTGGCTCCACAGTTTTAAATAACGGCATCGCCGCGACTAAAAATAACCCCGAGGCAATAATAATCGTAGCTTCTGGCGACCATAGCGAAGCAACCAATCCACCGACTAGCGGGCTCAGAATGCGCGCCACCTTCTCCATCTGCTGCATCACACCAATTTCCTTACCCGAATGTTCACTGTGTCGTACCTTGCTAAAGTCAACAAGGTAGGCAATATCGTAAAGGCCTACAGATAATTGTTGGAATAAACCGAATAACGCAATCGAAAGCAAGCTGTAGTCACCCGAAACCGGCAGCCATGCAAACGCAATGAGAGATGGGATGCGCAGTAAATTAGAAACCAACACGCCATGCTTTGGCCCATAATAGGCTACATATTTTGCGGCTAATGGCGCCGATAATGCGCGCATCGCAAAGAATAATGCATAAAACAAGGCAATAAATACAAAGCTGTAGCCAATTTTATAAAGATAAATCGCCGCAAACAAATTTACGGTGTTAATGGCGAAAATAGTAATGAGTCGCGAGGCATAGAGTTCGGCAATTTCATCAAACGAAACACTACGCCAGTAATGGCGGTTTCGGAATAGTCTAATGATTGCAGCTCGTAACATTATGTTTTGGTTGTTTTATAGATATAAATCATTAATTATTATACCATACCGCTCGTGGTATAATGGTGCGCTTGCAACAATACACCACGTTATAGCCCGGAAATATCCGCGCGCAGCCATTTCGCTCAAGCTCCTAGTGATATAATGACCAATATGAATGTGTATTTTGCTGGAATCGGCGGTGTCGCGCTCGGACCACTCGCAGAAATTGCGCGTGATCTTGGCTATAACGTCTCGGGAAGCGATCCAAATGAAGGGTTAGTAACAAAACAACTTGCCGAAACTGGCATTATCGTAAGCACCGACCAGTCGGGCAATTTTTTGAGCACGCAACATCAAAAAGCATCAATAGATTGGTTTATCTATACCTCGGCGATGCCCGATGATCACCCAGAGCTCGCCCGAGCTCGCGAGTTAGGAATCGCGCATATCGCAAAGCGAAATGAATTCATCAATTTTATTCTCGCCGAAAATAATCTCAAAATGATCGCTGTCGCAGGCACCCATGGTAAAACCACGACAACGGCAATGTTCGTATGGGCGTTACAGCAGCTAAATATCCCTGTTAGCTACTCAATCGGCACCACCATTAGCTTTGGGCCGAGCGGCAAATATACACCTGGCAGCGAATACTTCGTGTACGAATGCGATGAATTTGATCGTAACTTCCTCGCATTTTCTCCTGCCCTATCGCTCGTTACCAGTATCGACTATGACCACCCGGATACCTACCCTACGCGCTCTGATTACACCGCTGCGTTTACCCAATTCCTCAGCCAGTCATCACAGGTAATTATGTGGGGCCACGATACGATCGATGGGCTTAAGGTAGCAGAAAATACTTGGCTTCTACAAGATAACGAGATTGCAGCTATTAGTCTCGCCGGTATTCACAATCGCGCCAATGCTACTCTTGTCGCAAAGGCTATGGAATTCCTTAAGCTAAGCGACCCAGCGAGTGCCCAAACTGCACTCGACAGCTTCCCCGGGTCTGCACGACGCTTCGAAAAACTTGGCGATCATCTCTACACCGATTACGGACACCACCCCGCTGAGATTGCAGCTACTCTACAGCTTGCCCGTGAACTTTCAGATCACGTCGTGCTTGTTTATCAACCACATCAAAACGTTCGCCAGCATCAAATTCGCGCTGAATACACCGACTGTATGCAACTTGCTGAGCGCATCTACTGGCTCCCAACCTACCTCACCCGTGAAGATCCTAACCTTTCAGTGCTGCGGCCCGAAGAGCTAACGATAAATCTTGTTAATAGGGCTAGCGTAAGCTATGCAGAACTTAACGATAAGCTCTGGGAATACATTACCGCCGCACGCAACGAAGGAAAGCTTGTCCTCTGCATGGGTGCGGGTACGATTGACGGCTGGCTGCGCGAGCAGCTCAAAGCTAGCGCTCAATAGTAAATTCTTCGAAAAAGAAACTATCGCCAAAAAATGCGCGGGTAATGATTTGCTCAGTTCCCGGCGCGACCTTCATTCGCGCAATATCAAGGGGCTCTGCCCACATAAAGCGATCATCAATAGCGACATCATCAGACTCAAACCGAACAACATGTATAAGAGTGCGTGATTGCGTCTCAAATGTTTCCCGTGTCGCCAAATGAAGCACATCACCGTCGATAAACACACCGCCTTCACCTGGATGAACGTTAGTGCGCACCTTTTTCCCTACCACAACGTAACAATCACCAACATGTCGTAGCTTTGCGGGCTTATAGCTAAGTTTCTCATTTGCCAGGTTACGCGCCATTGCAAGGACAGACTGATCATCAATACGCGCTTCACCCGACGGCAGTTCCCAAGAATCTATATAGGGCTGTGCGGCTCGCCTTTGAAGCAATACTTTACCATACCCATCCTGTATAAGGAGCATCGTCACTACTTTTGGCTGCGTGCGAAGCAGGCTCGCATCATGGGTAACACGATCGATATAACTCAAGCCTTGCTCGCTCAACGTATAGCCTTCATCTGTTTTTGTAAGGTAACCATTCTTAACCAAGAGCTTAAGGTGATACGTAAAAAGGTTTGTATCTACTTTTGGCGGCCGCATATCGCTAAAACGAGCGTACTCATGCGTCGTAAGAAATTCTAAAATGTCACGGTCGATAGAATGTTTAATTGTATTACGCTCAAGCATATTTGACTCAAATATATTACTTATATATATTTCTATCATATCATTTTACGGATCATATAAGTAGATAGCGATAGATATCTATAAAATGGCAGTAAAATAAATTGACTACATTACACTACGAATTAGTACGTGCTATTCAAACCGAGCTCGCACAAAGTACGTCCGCCGACCCTCGCCCAACCAACGCTCTTCATAGGCAGTAAGAACCTTATAATCCTCGTTTAAATCCGAGTCATGAAGATCAAAAGAAAGCTCAATAATACGCCAGTGCTCGAATACTAGCTGCTCAAGACTCCACTGGAAGAACTCTGGGTTGTCGTGCTTGATAATAAAATCACCGCCAGGCTTAAGAACCTTCGCATATTTTTTAAGATAGGTAGCATGTGACATACGGCGACCCGCGTTGCGTTTACGAGGAAACGGATCACTGAATGTAAGCCAAATGACAGCAAGCGAACGCATAGAAAATAACTCATTTATTTGATCAGCGCGCGCTCGTATGAAGTAGATATTTTTGAGACCCAGTTCTTCGGCTTTACGCGCTCCACTCTGTAAACGATCTGCCTTGACATCGAGCGCGGCAAACATTTGTTCGGGATGCCTTGCTGCCTGTTCAACGAGAAAATGCGCATTCCCAGCGCCCACCTCTACAACATCGACAGCCGTTTCTCGTGGCCATTCATCAAATTCAAAACAAAGCGGTGAATTAAAAAACAAAGCAAACTTGTATTTTTTACGCTTGCGAGTAATGATAAACTCTTTTGGATCAATGAAATCTGGCATCCGCTCTATTATACAGGTCTTCCTCTGTTATAATAAGCATAAATGGAATCTGCTGTCTTCACTCAACTCAGCCTCGTGATTGTGATCGTAGTAATCGTATCATTCATTATGCGCTTACTCCGGCAGCCACTCGTTATGGGATACATTCTTACGGGGGTAATCGTAGGGCCAAGTTTTCTCCACATTATTCGCAATCAAGCCGCTTTCACCTCCTTTAGCACTATCGGCATCACACTACTTCTACTCATTGTCGGGCTAGGCCTTAACGCAGGTGTCATTCGGAGCCTTGGGCGAGTTTCTATCATTACGTGTCTCACTGTAATGCCGCTCCTTGGGAGCGCCGCATTCCTCGTGAGCCGTGCGCTCGGGTTTAATATGAATGCAAGTCTCGTCATTGGTGTCTCAATGCTCTTTAGTAGTACCATCATTATCCTAAAAGCACTTTCCGACAAGAAGGAGACTTCGCGACTATACGGACAAATTACTATTGGTATCCTTCTTATCGAGGATGTCGTAGCTACAGTAGCGGTTATACTCTTGTCTATTTTCGCAGATCCAGCACATGCGTCACCTACGACGATTGGGCTACTACTTGGAAGAACAGCCCTCCTTGGTATTGGATTATTCCTTGCGGGCAACTACCTCATGCCAACTCTGGTTCGCCGCGCAGCTAAATCTCAAGAAATGCTTTTCATTCTCACTATTGGATGGGGTCTCGCAGTTGCATCTGTTTTTCAAATGGCGGGTCTTTCGCATGAGGTAGGCGCCCTTTTTGCCGGCGTCAGTCTTGCAGGGCTGCCGTATGCGACTGAGATGGCCGCAAAACTAAAACCCCTTCGTGACTTTTTCTTAGTCATCTTCTTCGTAACACTTGGTGAATCATTTACCATTGGTACAGTTTCACATTATCTGCTAGCTGCCTGCGCGCTCGCTCTCATTATGCTTGCGGGCAAACCTTTACTGGTACTCTCAAGCCTTGGCGCTCAGCGCTACACAAAGCTGACAAGTTTTAAGTCCGCTATTCACCTAACACAAGTGAGCGAGTTTTCAATCATTTTTGTCGGGCTCGCTGCATCAAAACAAATGGTGCCCCAAGATATTGTTGCGCTCATTACCCTCGTAGCCTTCATCACTATTGGAATATCTTCTTACTTCACAAAACACGCTAATGGAATGTATAGAGTGTTTGAGGAGCCCCTTCGACACTTCGAGCGAGTAAGCGCGGTAGAGCCGCGACAGCGAACTGCTCTTTACCCCGTCATTCTTGTTGGCTATCACAAGGGTGGGCACGAGTTCCTCAAGACGTTCCGCGATATGAAACAGCGTTATCTCGTAGTGGATTACGACCCAGAAATAATTGACAGCCTTGAAACTCAGGGTATTCGCCATGCATATGGCGACGCCACTGATACTGAGTTTCTATCTGAAATTAATATAACGCGTGCGCAACTTGTGGTGAGCACTATGACTGATGTAACCACTAACCTATCATTGCTTTCGTACATCAGGCACCATAATCAAAAAAGCAGTTTCATATGCCATGCAAACAACTACGAAGAGGCGGCGTCATTGTACGAACACGGCGCAAGCTATGTAAGCCTACCACATTACATTGGCTCAGAGCGTATTTCTGGATTCATTAAGCGCCACGGATTAAACCATGCAGCGCTTGCCGACTATCGCGATAAGCACTTAATCACTATTGGCCGACAGGCTTTAAAGGGGTAATCTAAGGGTATGTGGCACCAAATTATAGACAGCATCATTATTATCATTGTGGGTCTCGGATTTTATTGGGCGGGTCCGTCAATTATTAACTGGCTTATGGCTCATGTGTTTGTCACTGCCTACCAGCGCACGCTTCACAAAAAAGATCTTGAGAAACGACAGCATACACTAAGCTCGCTGTTTGCTAATGTATGGCGAATTCTTTCAGTCCTTATGATCGCTTACCTCATTTTTGCCCAATACTTTGACTACAAAGCGCTTGCTCCTCTGTTTGCCAGCGCCGGCATTGTTGGTGTAGCATTCGGATTTGGCGCACAAAGCCTCGTCAAAGACTTCTTATCCGGTGTATTTATTATCAGCGAGAATCAGTTTCGCGTTGGAGATGTTATCGAAATCGAAGGCTTCGGCGGTACAGTTGAACGTATCGGTGTACGATCAACTGTTATCCGTGATGTCGATGGCAACGTGCATTATTTTCCAAATGGAATGGTACAGCACGTTATCAACAAGACTATGGGGTATAGCATGGCGCGATTTACATTATCCGTCGCTCCCGACGCTAACATGGATAACGTCACTAAGATCATTAACAAAACGGGCCTCGAAATCGCTGGCGAAGAAGAGTGGGAGAACAAGATCCTTGAAGCTCCTCACTTCGTAAATATTGGCAACTTCAATGCTACATCTGTAGATATTATCATCACGGGTAAAACACAGCCGTCTGATCAATGGGCCGTAGTAAACGAAATGCGCAAGCGCCTACTCACAAAATTCGAAGATGCCGGTATTACTATGGGCATTACCGCAACAACCATTGCCGCCAGCCAACCTAAAAGACGATAAAACTACTGCGCTTGACCAGAATTGATACCCGGCAGCAGTGTATTTGGATCTATTGCTCCAGGATCGAAACTATCAACACCAACAACCTGACGCGCATGATTTGCATACATTTTATCGAATGAATCGAACGCGTCTTTATCGAGCTTACCGGTAGAAGCAAACGAGTCATCCGTAGTGTCGCGGGACGCTTCCCGTTGTATCGACTGATAGCCGGGGCGACTTAAATCTACCTGTGCAGCTCCGCTAGTATTGTACAAATACATTCCAATCAGCACCATTAGAAACGAAATCATGATTACACCTGCAATAAGTAGTAAAAATCGATGCTGTCGCCAAGCCGTCATACGAGCTGCGTCACTACGAAGCTCTTCAATAGACACAACTGCCATTACTATTGATCTCCTTGTTGCGATGCTGATATTGCTTGATCACGTAGCGCATCGGCTTCTTGCTTATACTGAGTAACGAGATTCGCAAGGCCTGCTACACTCTGGCGAACTGCACTGCGATCTGACTGTGCCTGAAGCAATGAAGAATAAAATTCTTCAGGCTGATCAACACATTTTGTCTGAATAGTATGCAGCATCGTCTCTTCATATTGTTGGTAAAGGGTTCGGAAATCGCTGAGCTTTGAATTAAAGTCCACTGTCGTCCGCGTTAAAGCAACATTATCAAGCTTTGCAAGCGCTATGCGACTGTTCATCGGTGCCATAAATTTTGTCGAGATCGTCTCATATTCTTGGCCAAGATGTACTCGTGAAAGTGCATCATTAGCGTGAATTCGGTTAAGCGTTGACTGAACGCTCAGGCAACTTGCTTTAACGATACTAATTTGCGACTCAGTCAGATCGGTTGATTGGTTATCGGCATACACAAAAGGGCTGGAAATAACAGCAAGCAAAACTGAACCAATAACAAGAGTTTTATACATCAACCCTATTATACCATTTCACAGGCTACTCCACTAAGCGGTACGCTGTATTATCCACCTGTACTAAGCCGTCATTAATAAGTCCTGCGAGTGCAGCCTCAAACCGTCCATCGGCATTGATCACGCTGCGAAGATCGGCCTCTTGCATCGGCGACTTAGTCAATTGACGAACAATTTGCCCACGCACCTCACGCACACTCCCCTTGAGTGGTGATTGCCTCTTGTAGTGTTTACTTTGGCTAAGTAACGCACCACGTGTACTTTTTAAATAGGCCCCGTAATCCATTAATGCCCAGAACCACTGGCGCGGTTGTTCGGTATCCATTGTTGCCGTCACCAACTCATAGAGCTCTTTGTCGGACACCTCAACAGAGTCTGCAAAAAAATGATGTATGTACACCGTGCGGATATTTGTTTCGATAAACGGTGTTGCGACTTCGTATACATAATTCATAATCGCCCCTGCCGTATTCTTGCCTACGCCAGCAAGCCTCTCGAGGTCTTTTGCACTATGCGGCTGACCGTTCGCGACAACCTGTTGTGCAGCCTGCCATAAAAACTTCGCACGCCTGTTGTACCCAAGACCACTCCATACTCGTAATACATCAGCAAGTGTGGCCTCCGCCAATGCCTCGACTGTGGGGAATGCTTCCATGAACTCAGCAAACTTAACAAGCGCACGCGTTACCTGGGTTTGCTGCAACATAATTTCACTGACGAGCACATGGTAAAAACTTGGGTCGTCTCGCCATGGCATATCGCGGTAGCGCGCCCTAGCCTCATTCCATACTAGTTCGCGAAAATCATTCTTATTCATTTAACTTTTTAGCTTTGCCAGCCAATGCATCACCACTACACCTGCTACCCAATATGGTATCAGGAATAAAATAGTATCAAGTGCAGGACGATTTGGCACGAGTAATACATAGGTTAAATACAGATACACAAGGTATGGTACATACGTAAGCCACCCCTTCCAGCTAATCGGAATATAACTACCCCGTAGTGGCTTAAACCATGCTTGTTTTTTACTCTGCTGCTTTGTTTTTAGCGTCTTGCGTGCTGCCATACTATCAGTGTAGCGCACGCTTTACAAAACCACAAAGTGGTACACTATAAATAGAACAAGCAAGAGGAGGTTCTATGAAGATAACGAAATTTGAACACGCGTGTTTCATGGTTACAAAAGACGATCAAACATTAGTTGTTGATCCGGGAAATTGGTCGTCAGACTTTCGTACCCCCTCTAATGTTGTTGCCGTCATCATCACTCACGAACACGAAGATCACTTTGACCAGTCAAAGCTCCAGCAAATTGCCGAACAAAATCCAACCGCTGTCGTTATCGCCGATGAAAGTATCACGAGTCAAGTAACAGTGCTTCCTACTAAGAGCGTAGCAGCCGGGGAGACTCAAACTGTAGGTCCATTTACCCTCACATTCTACGGTGGTGAACACGCGATTATTTATGATGGATATCCAAAAGTAACTAACCTTGGTGTCCTCATTAACAACACACTCTATTATCCAGGCGACTCGTTTGCTTTGCCCGAAAAACCTATCGACACTCTTGCTCTTCCCGTTTCTGCTCCGTGGATGAAAATCAGCGACGCAATGATATTTTGCAAGGAAGTTAACCCTCGTCTTGTATTCCCGACTCACGATGCAATTCTCTCTGATTCAGGTAAAGCACTCGTTGATAGACTCCTAGGTGGCGTCTCAAATCAATACCAACGACTCGTGGAACCGATTGAGATCGATGGATAAAGCAATCCAGCATCTTGCCGCACACGATCCGATTGTTGGGCAACTTATTGCACGCTACCCTGTGCCGACATTTCGTAAGCACGGCAACTACTACCAAGAACTTGTCGATAGCATCATCAGTCAGCAATTAAGTGTCAAAGCGGCGCGTGCTATAGAAACACGTTTCAAAAACCTCTACGGCGGCGAGTTCCCAACACCTGAGCAAATTCTCGACACTGATATTGAAGTATTACGTAGCGTGGGTATAAGTCGCCCAAAAGCTCGCTACATTCAGGACTTAGCAATGAAAATTCTTGATGGCTCAGTAAAATTTGACCATTTCGACCAACAATCTAACGAGGAAATTATCGCGGAGCTCACAGCCGTGAAAGGTATCGGCGAATGGACGGCACACATGTTTTTAATGTTTTGTATGGGTCGGCTTGATGTGTTGCCTACAGGAGATTTAGGTATTCGTAACGGGGTGACGACGCTCTATGATTTTAGTACGACGGCTAGCCCGCAGGATATTATCGATATAGCAAACACGCACCAGTGGCACCCCTACGAATCGGTGGCCAGCTGGTACGTGTGGCAAAGTTTAGATAATATGCCGGCTACAAGCCAAGTTCTTTAAGCTGAGCTGTATCAACCGCGCTTGGTGAGTTCATCATAACATCTACACCCGAGCCATTCTTAGGGAATGCGATGACTTCACGAATGTTCGATTCGTTCATGAGCTCCATAAACATACGGTCAACACCGAACGCACAACCAGCGTGTGGTGGCGCACCGAATTTGAAGGCGTTAAGCATTGCGCCAAACTTCTCTTCAACATAGGCCTCATCGTAGCCAAGAAGGCCGAACACCTTATAAAGCACCTCTGGGTTGTGGTTACGTACGCCACCGCTACAGATTTCGTAACCATTCATTACCATATCGTATTGATCAGCAATCACGGCAAGCTTCTCTTCATCGGTGGTCGCGCTTGCTAGTGATTCGAGTCCGCCCTTTGGCATACTGAATGGGTTGTGGCCAAAGTCTACCTTGCGACGAGCATCATCCCACTCATAGAATGGGAAATCAACAATCCAACATAGCGCAACGACGTTTGGATCTTTCAGGTCAAAATGCGTTGCAAATTCGCTGCGGAGTCGGCCGAGTACTTTATTAACAACCGCTCGCTTATCCGCACCGAAGAATACCGTGTCGCCATCTTGAGCGCCTGTCGTTGCTTTTACTGCAGCGAGCTCTGCCTCACTTAAGAACTTAGCAATCGGGCTTTTTGCTTCACCGTTCTCGTACGAGATGTAGGCAAGACCACCCGCACCTTCGCTTTTGGCGATCTCAGTGAAAGTATCGATTTGCTTGCGGCTCAGTTCACTACCGCGTTCAACGCGGATTGCTTTAACTACCTCTGCATTCTTAAATACAGCAAACTCAGTGCCGCTAAATACATCAGTAAGGTCAACGAGTTCCATGCCAAAGCGCAGGTCCGGCTTATCCGAGCCATACTTTTCCATTGCCTCGCGATATGGAATGCGTGGAATATCCTCGGTAAGAAGTTGCTTGCCAGCAAAGTCAACAGAAAGCTCTTTAATAAGCGGGTCAAACATTCGACGTACTTCCTCGCCGTCTTCCACGAAGCTCATTTCTGTATCAAGCTGGTAAAACTCACCGTATAGTCGGTCGGCTCGAGGGTCTTCATCACGAAAACACGCAGCAAGCTGGTAATAGCGAGGTACGCCGCCCACCATCAAAAGCTGCTTAAATTGCTGTGGGGCTTGTGGCAATGCGTAAAACTTACCTGGTTGCAAACGTGCCGGAATTAGAAAGTCACGCGCTCCCTCCGGGCTACTGTTAGCCAGAATAGGTGTTGTTACTTCAGTAAACTGCTGTGTTTCCATATAGCTTCGGATAGCAGTAAACATCTCAGCACGACGCTTGAGCATGTGCTGCATTTTAGGTCGGCGCAAATCGAGATAGCGGTACTTTAGGCGGAGCTCTTCGTTCGCCTGCTGCTCTGAAAAAGGCTGAATTGGCAATGCGTCAGCACGGTTCAAGATGACTAAACTCTCGGCAACAATTTCGATACCACCAGTAGGAATCTTATCGTTTTTAAGTCCACCTTCGCGTTCGCGAACTACACCGTTTACACGAACGACAAACTCATCACGAAGCTCCTCAGCAAGCGCAAATGCCTCAGGAGAATCAGGATTAATAACAAGCTGTACAATTCCCGTGTGATCGCGAAGGTCGATAAAGATAAGTCCACCATGATCGCGTCGCGTATTCACCCAGCCAGAAACACTGATTTTCTCGCCAACTTTTGCCACAGCATCAAGTGCATATGTTCGTTCCATTAATTAGTTCCTCTTTGTCTAAGTGTTACATATGTGTAGGCTAACGAGATGGGTCGCTCGCACTCGCACAAGTCGCCAGTACTTGTCTCAGTGCCGACCCGTTAATTACTATTAGCTCGCCAGGTAACGTATGTCATTGAATTTTATTATACCATTCTCGAGGTAAATCGTCTAGGGCGTCCCTACACATCAACACCGTGTGGAGAGCGATTATTGTGCTTCGCTTCGCGTTCAGCTACCGCCCGCAAATTGTCGTGCAGATCAAACTCATCAATGATTTGCCTGCCAAGTAATGCTTCAATCACATCCTCAAGCGATAGAAGTCCGGCTGTTTCCCGATACCCATTTACGACAACAAATAGATGATGCCTGGTTTTTAAAAATGCCGCGAGGGCTGCATCGAGGGTTTGGTCTTGGTGAATGTAGTATACCTTCTTTTCCATTGCCTGTTCAGCCGTCTCCGATGACTTATCTTTTAAGGCAAGGAGCTCTCTAATATGCAATACACCGATTACATGATCGATATCACCATCGATCACCGGAAAGCGGCTATACCCTGTCCTATGCAGCTCATCCAGTAGGAGCGGGCCGACAAGATCAGTCTTTTGCACGCTCGCGATCACTCCACGTGGCGTCATTATTGACTCCACCGTCTTACTGCTAAAATGCAGCCCATTCGCTAGGAGTTTCTTCTCATCCGGAGTAAGCAACCGGCCTGATTCGCCTATAAGATGCTCGAGCTCCTCTCGCGATCCAACTGTCAAATTAATAGCGTCAGAAGATATACTCCGAATGAATCTACCAATCCATTGTTGCCCCTGAACAAATTTAACCAACGATTCATCATATGGTTGATACATACGATCTGCGAGGCCATGAATCCAATCGATACGTGATAACCGCCCGTATACTAATGCGATCACTACGCCGGCAATCGTGCCAAAAAACGGCCCAAACGCCGCAACCGCCAAAAGCACAGACATCACCAGGAGCAACGCGACAATGGCACGAAGAAATGAAACAACATCAGCAATCGCAAGTTCGCGCTCAAGCTCACCATGGGCGGACGTGTCGCCTTCTTCGCGGCGACGTTCTAGCTCAAACCTTGATAAATGCGTGCGTCGTGGCGATATACCCGCCACCAGCACCAAAAATACGACGGCGAGACAAAAGAGTATGATAATGAACGTCTGCATGGTTTTATTGTACCCTACCTTTACCTTGCTGCGCTACGTAATCCGCGGTATACTTTAGAGAGATAAACGAGGGAGAATTCTGTATATGACAAAAAAGGCGTGGATTATATTTGCCGTTATTTGTGCGGCACTTATTGGCGGACTCATTTATATGTCGAGCTTGAACAAAGTCGACGTATCAAAGGTTGACCCACTCAAGATTCAAGATGCGACAAAAGACAACGGTAAGGTCGCCGACCATACCTTTGGCAACATGAAAAGCAAGGTCGTTTTGGTTGAATATGGTGACTACCAATGCCCAGGATGTGGCGATGCTTACCCGATCATCAAGCAAGTGACCGAAAAGTATAAGGATCAACTCGGATTCATCTTCCGCAACTATCCTCTTTCGACACTTCACCCTAACGCACTTGCTGCAGCGACCGTTGCCGAAGATGCAAACCTACAGGGTAAGTTTTGGGAAATGCACAATAAGCTCTACGAAACCCAGGATTCATGGAACCAGCTTACTGGATCTGACCGTACCAACTATTTTGTAGGCCTTGCTGATGCTGTTGGTATTGATAAAAATAAACTCGAGTCAGTCCTTAACAGTGACTCTAGCGATTCAACTCGCATCAGCCAAAAAATCAACTTCGACATGGCGCTTGGTAAAAAACAGGGTGTGAGCGGTACCCCAACCCTATACCTTAACGGCAAAGAAGTAAGCAGCGAATACTTTAAAGACGGCAAGCTTGTGCCAAACGGTACAGCTGGAGCGCAGCCAGTTTGGAGTGACGTAACCGCGTTTGATACGCTCGTCATCAAGCCGGCGCTTCAAGACAACGGAATGCTCGCTAAGTAATTCTCTAGAAATATAAATAATACACCCCGGTGCCTTGGGGTGTATTATTTTATTGTTTTTGCTCTTTGTTTAAGAGCGGTTGTAGCTTATACGCTAGTCGTGTGCGATATACAGCTGCCAGTTGGCAGGCACCACATCCACCGCGATCTTTTTACTCCTCGATGGAGCAAACTTGATTGCTATTGGCATGTGCTTTTTTACCTTTGGCTCGTTTACTGAAAATGATTCGACCTTTGATTACTCTGTAGTTAGACATCTCTGAGCCAAAGGTAACTGTATCAAAGTGAAGCTTTATGGAGCAAGCATAAGCAGGTGTGCTTGCTCCATTTCATCTGTTATTCTGATGGTGTGATATTTACACTATCTCGTAACGGACGCTCCTTCACGAAACATACAATCACGAGTGAGAGTGCCATCAAAGCCGAGCCGAGCATAAAGATTCGGTGAAGCGACTGCGTGAACGCATCGGTGATTTCAGTGCTGTATTTATTCTGTTGGTCGGTAAACGACTTCTTCGCCTCATCACGAGCTGCTGGCGCAGGAATCTTATCAAACGCCCGATTTGCACCGTTCGCAATGGTATCCTTTTGCGTGTTAATTTGTAGCAATACGTCAGCATCGATATCACCACTGAGCATTTGCGCTGACTGTGGAGACTTCTGAAGCGTTTGAATGTACGGGATTGTAGCCGGCTTTCCCATTGCAGCCAACACGCCAGCGGTAAGCATTCCACTAAAGATAGCTGTACCGATCGTAGATCCGAGGCCACGGAAAAGCTGAACACTTGATGTTGCTGCGCCCAAATCTTGGTGCTCGAATTCGTTCTGCACTGCAAGACTCAGAATCGGCATTGCCATACCAAGGCCAAGGCCGGCGAAGGCCATAATAATCGCCTCGTGCCAGTATGGAGATGAGGGCTCAAGGGTGAGGAGCGAAAGAATACTAAGTGTTGCAATAGTAAACCCAGTCACAATAAACACCTTATAGCGACCAAGACGCGAAACGATCTGACCAGTACCGATTGACGATATCATCATACCGGCCACCATTGGCAAAAGCATATATCCCGCCTGCGAAGCTGAAGCACCATACACTTGCTGATTAAACTGCGTAAGGTACAGGATTGATCCCATGAATGCTGCACCGAAAAGCAATGTCACAATCGTTAGTTTTGCGTACACTTGCTTTTTGAAGAAGCGAAGCGGTAAAATCGGCTGCTTTGCGCGGCGTTCGACCGCAATAAAAAGACCTGTGCCCAAAATAACAGTCGCCCATAGTGTACCCTGGATAAGTCCTAGGTCTACACCTGTATCAGTTAGGAATTTGAAGATAACTTTTGTGTTATCGACAGCAAGTACAACAGCTGCGAGCACTACCGACATAATAGCTGCACCCGCGTAGTCTGGATAGTGTTTTGCGTCGTGTTTGATATTAGGCAAGTTTGCCATAATAACCGTTGCAGCGACAATACCCACTGGAACGTTGATAAAGAACGTCCAGCGCCAGTCGGTCACAAGCCCAAAAATGTGTTGCTTATCAGTAAGCCAACCGCCAATAAGTGGCCCAATAACTGAACTCATGCCAAATACGGCACCGATCATACCCTGCCAGCGACCACGCTCGCGCGGTGTAAAGAGGTCACCAACGATCGTAAAGGCCTGCGAGGTAATAATACCGCCGCCGATGCCTTGAAGTGCTCGCCAGGCAATCAACCATTCAACTGATGGCGAAAGGCCTGATAATAATGAACCGACGGTGAAAATAGTAACACCAGTAATAAGCATCGGACGACGCCCATACATGTCTGACAATTTACCAGCCAGCGGCACGGTAATAGTTGTCGTAAGCATGTACGCGGTTACAATAAAGCCAAGGCTCGAATAGCTTTTAAATTCTCCTACAATTGCCGTCAATGCAGTGGCGATCACGGTTTGATCGAGTGCAACAAGTAGCAAGCTGCTCATTACGGCAATCATAACGATAATTTTTTGCCGCAAAGAGAAATGATGCAACATTACGATTCTTTTCCTTCCTCAAGGTCTTTTTTAAATTGTGTGAATTGTTCACCCATGTGGGTAACAAATGCCTGGGCTTGTTCTTCGGTAATAAGCAGCACTGACTTTTTATCCTTGATGTACAGCGCGACTAACTTATCACCGGGCCCAAATTGCATCTGCTCGCGAACTTCAGCCGGAATAACCACTTGCCCCTTAGGACCAACAGTCACCGTGCCCGCTAGTTTGACATTATGCTCAAAAGCCATAGGTACTATGTTATACTTGTATAACTTGTACGTCAAGGCTTTTTTGTAAATGGTATACGAATCGTGTCACCGAATACTAAACGAATTGTGAGACTAACAACCATCACCCAGGCAGTAGCCACAACCCAGCCGCCTAAAACATCCGTCGGGTAATGCACCCCGAGGTATAGCCGTGAAAAGCCTACCCAACCTGCGTAAAAAATGCCACAGATAATTGCAAGCCAGCGCCATTTCGTGCGCCATAAGATAGCCATAATAGCCGCTGCAAGCGCCATACTCATCGTGGCATGCCCGCTGATAAATGAGAAGCCAGACTCAGACATAAGGTGATGCCATAGCTGCGGTCGAGGACGTTCAATTGTGGACTTAATAACAAATGCGAGACCTGCCGCCCCCACTAAGCTGCCCCCAAGAACTAAGAAGCGTACAACATCCCTCCTATAGGCTAAGTATAGAGCGAGTCCAAACGCAATAATCGCAACAACAAGCGGACTACCAATATTAGTTGTATGCACAACAATCCAATCAAGAACTGGTGTCGCATGTTGATGAATTGCCAAAAGAATATGCCTGTCTACACCCTGTGTTTCATGTTCCTGCACGTCCCTTGCGAGCTTAATCGCGACAACTGCAAGGGCCGCTACCAAGCATATGGTAATTACCGTCATTACTGTAATACGTGATTTGGCACGAGCAGAATACTCGTTGGTGATATTCAAACTAAGTGACATTTACCGTTTCCTCAAAAAATATGTACTCACACTTGCTGCAGCCACGAGACTCACTACAATGACAATCCAAAAAATGGCGCCATTATGCATATCCACTGGTAGCACAACATTCATGCCAAATACACCTGAAATCATCGTTGGAATAGTAAGCGATAAAGTTACCACTGTTAGGACGCGCATCGTTTCGTTTAGTCGCGTATCCATCACCGCTCGATAGCTATCACGCACGTTCGTAATAGTACGCAAGAGTGATTTACATCGTGCAATCACCTGTTCGATATCGACAGAAAGATCCTCAACCATATCCTGATCGTCGTCACTGAGTCGCAATAAATTAAAGCGAGGATTGAGTGTTTTCTCGAGCGCCGTGTTAGTCGGGATAAGTGCATCTAGGTAATCGTTAAGTTTGCGTTCGTGTTCAGCAATCACTGAGATGTCATTAGGACGCAGGCTTTGGATATTACTAGTAACTGCACGCATCTGGCGATTAATCATCGTCACGCGCTGCTGGTATGACTGCAAAATGACCTCTACCATGCTTAAGAAAAGTTTTGACTGTTGCCGTGGTGAGATTGTTGCTTTTTCAACAAACGGCAACCACAGGCGGCCAAGTGAGTCACGACTCACTGTCACGGTTTGGTCTTTGCCGAGTGCAAACATCATCGGTGTCGTGTAATCGTTAAAATTATCACCTACATCCGGTACGCGTGTAATAAAATATGTCCAGCCATCATCGTGCTCAATACGCGGCACCTCGTGGGGATCAAGTGCGTCAGTCAAAAGATCTGCATCAATTCCAAACTCGTGGAGCGTTTCGATGTCGCTTGCTGTCGGCCGCTCAGATCGCGCCCAGCTACCTGAAGAAATCTGATCTTGCTCAGTCAGACCCGCTGTTTCGCTGGTTCGTTGGTAGTAGGTAATCATCTCTTATAGTTTATACTGTAAACCTAAGCTTTGCTATACTTAAACATATGCAACAAAACGCCAGTCCTCGTATTTTTCTTCCATCACTTATTATTTCTCTCGTCGTCGGCGCCTTCATCGGCTTACGTGCACCGCTCGCCGACCTCTGGATTTTTCTTATTTTAGTTATCTTAGAGATCACTTTCAGCTTTGATAACGCGGTCATCAACAGTAAAATTCTCGATCGCATGTCGAAGTTCTGGCAACAATTATTCCTAACCGTTGGTATTATTTTTGCCGTATTTATTATCCGCTTCGTTCTCCCTATCGTGCTAGTGGTAATTTCATCCGGTGAATCATTTGGCGGTGTTGTTGATATGGCATTAAACCACCCGGTTCATTACGCCGAAACACTGCACACGGCGGCGCCGATCATTAATGCATTCGGTGGCACATTCCTTCTTATGATTGGTATCAACTACTTCCTTGACCGCAACAAAGATATTCACTGGCTCGGCTACATAGAGCGTTGGCTTTCTAAATTCGGCACCTATGAAAGCTTCAAGACACTTCTTATGTTGCTCGTTGCAATTGGATTGTATGCAACCGTTGGGGCAAACTACAAATCAATCGTGCTTATATCTGCAGTTATCGGTATCGTGCTTCATATGGCACTCGATTTATTCGGTGAATACTTTGCAAACAAGCAATCAAACGCCAATCACTTGGTCGGCGGGGCCGCCTTTGCATCGTTTGTCTATCTTAATATTCTTGACGCCTCCTTCTCGCTTGATGGGGTGATCGGGGCATTTGCAATTAGTACAAATGTTCTACTCATTATGGCCGGCCTTGGTGTGGGCGCGCTATGGGTACGCTCGCTTACTATCTACCTGACCCGCGCTAAAACGCTCAGCCAGTATCGCTATCTTGAACATGGCGCACACTGGGCAATTCTTGTGCTCGGTATCATTATGCTCGTAAAGTTATACCACATCGAACCAGCTGAATGGTTCACAGGGTCAATCGGGCTCATCTTCATCATTACTGCCGTTATGAGCAGCGTCGCAGAACGCAAAAAAGAGGCTAAGCAGAAGCTAAAGGCATCGTAATTGTAAATGTTGAACCCTTACCTGGGGTACTCTCAATAGTAATCTTTCCGTGATGAGCTTCAACAATTTTCTTCGCAATGGACAGCCCTAGGCCATAGCCAGCAGTACTCCGAGATTCTTCAGCGCGGTAAAAACGCGTAAAGGCATTCTTGACCGCTTCGTCATTCATACCAATTCCTTCATCTTTTACCGTTAGAATAAGCGAGCGCGCCTGAACTTCGCTTGCTACATGTACGGTACTACCCTCGGGGCTGTACTTAATTGCATTATCAAGAAGAATCGTAATAAGCTGCGTCAGACTACGAGCATTTCCGTGCAACGTAGCACTACCAGTCGCATCTTCAACGGAAATATCTTTAGCTTGCGCCTGACTTACTACCATATTCATCGCCTCGCTCACAACATCTGTGAGTTGTACGCCGCTCTGAAAATCTGCCGTATCGTCGCGAAGTAGTCCAAGCATTGAATCAGTGAGCGACTGAAGCCTGGTGATATCCTCAATATTTTCTGCAATCACTGCCCTTGCATCGGTAATCTTCAGTTTTTTATCACGCAGTGCTACTTCATTAGCGGTGCGCAGTGCGGTAAGCGGCGTACGAAGCTCATGGCTCGCATCGCTTACGAACTGTGCTTGGGCCTCCATATTATCCTCAATCGGGCGTAATGTATACTGCGCCAATAAATAACTCAGGATACCCCCCGATATCAGCGCAAGGAGGTTTACCAGCGCGAGATCAACTAGCAGTGAGAGTCGTGCTTCCTGGGCGCGATTCTCAAGGTAATCATTGAATGTTAGCAACGTGTCAGGATCTTGAGCAACATCAGTAATGGTGATGCCATGTGGTCGCCTGTCAAGTTCGCGAACCGAAACGTTATAAAAAATAACGCTAAAACCGACACTCATCGCCATAATAATAGCGAGATAGGTGCCGGCGAGTCGTAGTACATCCTGCTTAAGATGCTTCATTATTCATCCCGAATCACGTATCCAAACCCTCGCACCGTCTGGATAAGTGGTTCGCCATTAAACGGCTTATCAATTTTACCGCGCAGGTAATTAATGAAGACTTCAACATTATTTGGCAGAATATCTGCATCAAAATCCCACACGTGTGTCATAATATTGGTCTTCGATAATACGCGGTTCTTATTGCGGAGGAGATATTCTAAGATTGCAAACTCTTTGCTCGATAACTGCACGAGCTTACCCTGGCGACGCACTTCGCGGCGCACAATGTCCATCTCGAGATCTTTAGCGACGAGCACATTATCTACCATATCGTGTGGACGACGCAAGAGCGAACGAAGCCGTGCGCCCAGCACCTCAAACGAAAATGGCTTTGCCAGGTAATCATCAGCACCATTATCGAGCCCCTTCACGACATCGCGCGCCTGATCTTTAGCAGTTAACATAAGAATCGGTGTTTTGTATCCATCATCACGTAACTTTCGCAGTACTTCATACCCGTTCATTTCGGGCATCATGACATCCAAGATGATACAATCGTATTCATCGGCACGCGCTGAGTTGTAGCCCTCTTCGCCGTCGTACGCAAGATCTACTGCATAGCCGTCTTGTTCAAGGCCTTGCTTGATGGCTCGGGCGATTCGAATTTCATCGTCAACAACTAAGATCTTCATGGTTTTAGTATACTCCTGTCGCTGTATTGGGCAGATGCGCCCGTTAATCGTATACTCTTAGTGTTACAAAGAAATCTTAGCAAATACTTAAGGATTGCCGTTAGGTGCGGATAATTCCAAGACTCGCCATGCTCTGTACTTTGTACGATTTACGCTTTGCCCACTCATCCGCCGCGCGCGCCGCGCCAGGCAATGCCTCACTTGCGTAATCATCCACAATAATTACCGCGCCAGGCAGAAGCTTTGCTTCGATAAGCTTCAGGGAGTCCCGAATTGACTCATAATAATCACCGTCCAAAAATGCAAATAAAATGCCCTCAGGAATATCTGCTGAAGTTAGGTTATTAAACCATCCCTTATGTACAATCGGCGCTTCAAGATGCGCCTTTTTGAAATTATCAAGCAGGGTGCGGCGAGACGCGTGAAGCGCTCCGGCGACAAATTGATCGCCCGCAACACTTATATCGTGCGTCGTTTTCTCTGGTAAGCCTTCAAACGAATCATATACATGAAACTCATCGCTCGCATTATATGCGTTCATTAGTCGGCGAATAAATAGTGACGTTGTTCCCACGTAACACCCGAGCTCTACAATATTCCCACGCTTACCTTGATCTAATAGTTTTTCGAGTTCATTTAAAATAGCTGTCAACTCGCGTGTATCGACTTGGTCCGATATAATCGGGAATTGCTTTAGTAGTGAAGATGTAGTCATGCTGTTGCCGCCAATTGTACCATAGCAATCCGCTTATGCTATGCTTTTAGTATGGACTCAACACTTAATTCACTGCTCAATGGCAACTCTAGTGGCACAAATATCCCCTCTCTTTCACTACCATCGAGCATTACGACGCTCATTACGGTATTCACTATTACCGCAAGTATTGCTTCGATCATTATCGTGCTTCTATACATCGTAAATGCCGTTACCACGTATCGTGCCCACCGCGCGAATATAGAAATGCGCGACATTTTGCGTGAGATGAATGAACGCGACAAGGCACGGTCAAAGACGTCTGAGCCGCCAGTATCCGAGCCTGCCATAGTTTCCGATCTTACCGCAAAATAATTACGAGTACGAAACGTCTTGCTCGCACATTACCACGCCAGCGCCATTATCCCACAGATATACCATAGGTGACAGGCAGCTTGATGCGTCACCATCGAGAAACGTAAATAAGCTAAACCCTGTATTCCCCGACCAGATGTTCACAAAAGGTCCAATATAGCTACCGACCGGCTGACGATTGCCCGTCGGCAATGAACCGCTCGAGCTCTTGAGCTCGGCCATGAGTGCGGCGTTATCCGACTGGTTGTAGGTATTCGTGCCCGTTGTTGTGTAATTACGGCATTTGCCACTCGGAAAGCCATATCCTAAACAATAGTTTCCAGGTGTTACATCAACTCCTGTTCCATTGTTCGCGTAATAAAGTAGTAACTGCTTTTGCCAAGCCTCTACTTCAGTGAGGCGTGCACTATTTAGTGCGCGTTTTTGAACACCGTTATAGGAAATAACCGTAATAGCCGCAAGAATACCTATCACGACAATAACAATAATAAGCTCGACGATCGTGAAACCTCTTACGCTTTTACGCATACCCTTGTTATACCCCACCCGATCTATTTATCTGTATAGTTACGCCTTCACTGGCATTCGTTTAATAAGCAAATCTTTGTTGACAAGGCTGCGCATAACTATTTATACAGACACATCCAAACGAACGTTTTCTATAAAAAGCAGTCGGCTATGCTAGCGTCTACGCCCACCACGACCATAATTGTTGATGATTCGACGCTTGTAACCCCGGAGGAATACGACAATCGCAACAATGACGCCAATCAATACAAGCAGACCAACAATACCGGCAATAATCATCGCAAATGGGATCACCCAAAATGATTGCTTAATATTCACTGTTTCGTTCTTACTACCGTAGGTAAGCGTACCTTCAACGGTGTAGTAACCAAAGGTACCGATATTCTCTAGTGGCACCGTCCAGCGACGCGCACTATCTGGTAGCACCATATCACGTGGATTTTGAGTATTGAAGTCATGGCTATACACAACTTTATCACCATTTTTTACCGAGATATTACCAAATGGTGATTCTTGTACGCTTCCTTTGTTTTCGAAACGGAAACTAAAGGCCAAGTTATTAGGATTCTGAAAGTAGGTGCCGCTCTTACCGTTTTGTTGCACACTATAGCTGGTAAGGTTAAGTTTTTCGGTCATAGGGCCTGGCACCGTTAGAAGCATCAGTGACGCAACGCTCGCATTCAAATCAACCTGGCCACCCGAGTCAGGGCTTGCAGGAGCAAATCGAATTGCGCCAAAATAACCGCCGGGCTGAGCTGTTGCTGGTACATTAATAACTACCTTCACTACAGTGGCCTTTTTGGCTGGGATAGTAACATTCCCGAGTGGAACCATGAATTTCTTCAAACTATGCGTCGGCGCATACTGGTTATCATCAAGGATAAGCGCAGGTGTTCCATCCTCGCCTTTTGCAATAAAGTCGTTTTCATATGGCTGTACCGTCACATCGGCATCAGTAAGATTAGTTACCGTTACTTCCACGGTTTTACTTGCACCAGGATTTATAGAAATATCGCTTCGTACCGGCGAAATCTTGAGCGTGCTTGCCGAGTTACTCTTTGATGTTACCGCCCACGCACTCTGCGATACGGCCATAAACGGCGAAACAAGCATCGCTGCAGCAAGTACGAAAAACTTGATGTTTGTTCTGATGAGCTTCGTAGCCACCTCAGTATACTCCCCCATTACCTAAACTTATGTTTAGTATAACAGACTACCATAAAAACAACACCCCTCTCTAGGAGGGATGTTGTTTGCTTATCGTAAATGCTGGTCTCTAGAATGTACCGGTTGCAATAAGACTTAGATTTGCCTGGTAAGTACCAGCTGGAGTCATGTTTGTCGCGCTTGCTCCGAACGTCATCGTCATATTACGACTATTTGCGGGAGCACCGTTAGTATCCAGAACCTGGTCACCATATATACTTGTCACACCGTTAGTTGGCGCTGTAGGATTTGCCGAGTCAAAGCCCATCTTATATGTACTCGTGTCATAAACACTGCCTGTGTGTTTTTGGAATGTACCCTTTGTCGCATCTGAAGTGTCGTTAGCTGAAAGCTTTAGTCCGAATAGACCACTATCAGCCGTAACATCAGTACTTGATGGCTTAATGTAGCAATGACTTGTGTCATATGCATCGCCGACGCGGTGCAAGCCGCCACACTGTGCTGCGTCACTCTTTAGGCTCACTACTGCACCACTTGATGCGTTAGTAGAAATCTGTGTGTAAAGTGGCACTGTAAGCAGTGTTGAATCCAATGCACCGTTTGCGTTAGCGAGCTTCAGTGAAGGTGCGGTGGCACCCGCACAGTTATCCGTCATTACAGCCGCTGAAGCACAAAGCTGCATAGACTCTTGAACTGCACCAGATACACTGACATCACTTGTGATAGCGATTGCAACACTGCCCGAGTCTTTAGAGCCAGTGTCAGTATCACTAGCCGCTGCGGTCGCGTGCGCTACCGTATCATATGTAATAATACGCGCATACAGAGGATCTGTCGTTGATGGGTTATGAATGCTTGTGAAGCTATCTGTAACCGATCCAGCAGCTGCAATCGTATTAGTTACTACTAATTTGTTCGTAGAACCAGTAACTGCAGTTGCTGTGGTGCCATCAGTACCCAACGCCGCACTAGTAGCGTCGAAGCTTGTCGGCGCAGTACACGTCTGACCAATCACTGGTGAGTTATTACAAAATTCTACAACATATGCCAAGACAGCCTGCGCCGCCGTAAAGCTTACTTTATATGTTACTCCTGTGGCATTTGCCGTAGCACTACTTAGCGCAACAGAACGAGAGGTAACCCCGTCTGCTGATGCTAGCGCTGGCAATAATGCCTGTCCTAATGTTGCGACCACCAATGCCGCTAAAGTAGCCATGCGGCCTGTCCGCTGGCTAAGTACCCTAAAGGAACCCATATATTCCTTCTCCTCACGTTTTTTAAAGAAATATTTGTTTTGTCTTCTCTTGACAAGGCTAGTATATCACAATACTGCTCATGCTTGTCAACAATATTATATAAAAGTTTTCCACAGGTTATTTGTTTTTGCTCTGAGCAAATGTATCACGCTCTTTAAGCATTTTGTTACGAATGGATACCATCTGGCTAAGCCTCCCTAGCCAGAATGTCGGAAAGAACAACCCAAACATCGTAAGAGTAGGTGTCCATAATACCTGGGGTGGCGCTGTTACTTTTGAGGTACCGGTTCCGCCCGAGCCGTCCAATCCACCTACACCGGTAGATCCATCAACCTTGCCGCTTGATACAGCCACCACTTGCAAAAATGCCGCCACGCCATTTGCATCAGTCGCCGTAACTGATACCGTATAAATACCAGCCTTTTGATATGGGTGGTCGATTGCTACAACACCCGTGAATGCTTGACTCTTCAGCTGCGGCTTAGAAGCATCACCCCAGTCAATACTAAATGCATAAGGTCCTGATCCACCTGCAAGCTGCAGTGGCCACGTAAGCGAGCTCCCCGCAGGTGCAGAGCGTCGGCCGTACGAGCTTGTGAGGGTCACCTGCGAGCCAAAGGCGCTAAAGTGTGTGTCGCTATAGGTAACCGTTACCGCTGGCGACGTAGGACCTGCCTGTCCTAAATCATCGTAGACCGTCACTGTTAGTTCATTTGAGCCAGCAAATAAGCTTACCTGCATACTGAAACTGCCGCCATTGCAGAGTGACGAGCCAACCATCACGCCGTTATCGTACAGCTGCACGAGCAGTCCATTAGGGCAAATACCTGCTACAGTAACCGGCGAATTACTAAACCCTGCACCGTTACCTGGTGTGGAAATTGTTGCGCCTTGTGTAGGTGGCGGTTGCGTTTTCGATGCAGCAAGACCAAATGATCCCGGTTTCGGATCTGGATTTGGGATTTGGGTGATTGCACTTGCGGGCTGCGCAAGCAAACTGAGGGCGACTACTATCGCCCCCATTATGCTCAGGGTCCCCCACCGTTGAATTGTACGTACTGCGTACATCATACTTATGTCTATTGTACAGCGTAGTCGTAAACAGCAAAAGGCTGTTATTTATTACTTACGGCGCGCTGATTTGGTTTTGGCTACGCGTGGCCCATAAAATTTGTTGCGTAGCTTATTATAGGTACGCCAACCGTAGAATCCTGCTACAGATAGGACCACAATCATAGTGACTACGAACCACCAAGGCAGATACCAGAAGCCGCCTGTTTTAGTGATCTCTTGCGTAAGGTTACCATTTTGTCCGTAAAATAGATCCGCAGAGACACTGTAGTACCCAGGCCAAAGGCCTGCGACATCGCATGTGGTTGATTTTGCCGTATTGCCGCCAAGTTTCACGTCCTCTGGCTTAAGTTTTATACAAGCCATAAAGGTTCGCTCCTGACCAATCAGCGCAAGCGAGCCTGAAGGGTTCAGTTCATTTATCGTAGTGGTTCGGCCAAAGATATCTCGTAGCGTAATACTACCAGCGGGCGCCTCAACAACATTTCCACTATTCTTAAGCGTGTATCCTATCGTATCCGGCATCTGAGCGTTGAAGTAGTGATAACCCGATAAATCTCCTTGTGCAGACCGGTCGTATGCACCTAAGTGTGTAAACTGAAGATTTTCCTTAACTTGACCTGGAATATTTACAAAAACAAGAGTTACACCTGATGCATTAAGGCCGACATTTCCACCTTGCCCGCTACCTGATGAGTAAACGATAGCACTATAATAGCTACCAGCCCCATGGCCAGCCGGAATTGAAACGTCAAGGTCTACGCTTTTACTTTTACCAGGTTCAATGCTCACGGATTCTGGAACCTTCATGTACGACCGGAGCGACCACGTTGTCTGAGGGGCGTTAGCGTCCATCATTAACTTTGGAGTACCTCCGTTATCGGTGTAACTAAAGTCAATTACGCGTAGTGTAAGGTCTAATTGCGAACCCTTATCGAGATTGCTGATCGTAAGCGTATCGTGTACTTTATCGCCAGGGTTAATTACATAGTTTTTCTTTGGTGCAATACTCAACGCCGAAGATGACGTTGCTGATACAGATGCAGCAGGCAGCACATACATAACACCCAAAACTACAGCAAGCGCGGCCAACAGCAGGCTTTTTACATGTTTCATAGTCCCTCTAATAACTCCTCATGTTTCGTGTATTGTAAGTATAAGCGTATTGTATCATTAAAAACGGCCGCTGGCTATGAGGGTGATTGTTGTCGTATATACACCAGCGCGCAAATCTTTACTCGAATTTAGGATGTAGCTCACTGTAAACTTACGCATGAGACTTACATTCGGTGAATACGCCACCACATCACCAGATACAAATTTATATTTATTCGGTATCGCGTAGTCCGCCGATGGCACTGCATTTGCCCATGTGCCCTCGGGGTCGCCACCGATAGCCGGCACCGTGTTCTCGACAAGGTTAATGCCGAACTGATTCGTTCCGGGTTCACTCGGTGTTGGTAATGTAGGTGAACTAATTGTACTTGTACCCGCCGCCATAGGTGGGCCATTCGCCGTTACGACAAACCCCTGGCTCGCATTTGTGCCCACTGCCATTTGTGATTGGGCCGTCAGTGTATTATTTGGACTTAGCGTCCCCATGTCGCGATAATATGTCTCGTCTGTGCTTGTACAGTTATCTGTAACCTGCTGTGCTGCGCAAAATATTAGCATAGGCGGAACTTGCGTTTGAAGCTCAATCCCTTCCTGCACCTGCCCTCTAACCGAACCGAAATCGATAAGCGGTCCCGTACCGTCTGTTGAAGATAGGCTCTTCATACGAATAGAAAACGCCTGGCTTGTATCTGTTGGATTTTTGATACCGCTCAATGTATAGCTTGATTCCGACGGGAACGTTGGTGAAGCTGGTGTGCGAGTAAGGATTATGTGGTTCTGGGTTTTTGAATAAATCGAAAAACCTGTCTCGCCCGATTGGCTCGTGAGTGTAGCTTGCGACACATCTAGCCCCGTTGGCACTACACATGGCATGTACGGAATTGGATCATTACAGAACAGCAAATCTACAGAGCCTACTTGTTGTGGACTCATAAATTTCATTGTAATAGTATACGAAGTTGTCGCGCCTGGGTCGGTCGTTTGCATAAACAGCCCCCGTGTTTCAAAACGTGTCGTTGCTGATACAGGCATCATAAACACAAACAGCGCCAGCAGTAGCGCCAGAAATTCCTCGGTGCAAATATATCGCCACGAGTGAAAAAACGTATGTAACCAAAACAATAAGTGCCTCATACGCCCCATACCTGTTATTGTACTATAGCTATAGTAATACTGTTAGTGTTTAAACATACAAAAAACCGACCCAGTAATGGGTCGGTTTTTTAGTTTAACTATATTTGCTAAATCCTAGTATTGAGGAGCTGCAATGTAGTTAATCTTGGTTGTGTAAATACCAGCTGGTGTGGTTGCTGCGATATTTGCCATATAGCGCATACGAGCAGTTACACAGTCAACAACTTGGCTACTCTCGGTCGCAAGAGCAACTGGAATGGTATCTGATGTGCTGTCGAAGGCAAATTTAGCTGTCGAGCTACCGTTCACCGCACCTGATGTTCCTGCGCCACCATCTGCGTAGTTAGACTGAGGAACAAGTGGTGCAAGCTGAGGAGTGTGCCAAGAAGCATTGCTACCAACGTCTGTTGTAGTAGATGAATCTACTCCAGTCAGTTTAGTACCGCCACTCAAGATATCTTCACCATTTTCATGGTTAGTTGCGTCCCAGTCATAGGCTGTTGTGTATGGTGCAGACGCACTTGCATCAAGCGCAAGACCAAATTGTTCAGAACCAGCCTGTGGAGCAGCCTTCAGACCGTCACCTGGTGTAGCCGCACTACTACCGATAGGCTTGATCTGGTCACCTTCCGTGTTACTCAAGGTGTGACCTGAGTAGTACACTGTTGCACCAGCACTAGAGTTAGAGCTTAGGCGCCAGTACGAGTGTGTAGTATATGTATCCGTATCACTTAGTGAGCTTTCAGCTGATTGATCACCGAGCTTAAGAACGTTCTTAGCAGGATTTGTGCTGTCAAGAGACATTACAATAGGATCGCAAGGGGTGTGCTTTTTAGCATTATTGTCGGCCGCATAACCCATGGCCTTTTCAAAGGCGCTCTGAGTGCTTGCACCGCCGTCGCTACTACTTAGCGTGTTTGGGTCAACCGTTCCTACTGAGAACTGCATCGTTTCCAAGACCTTTGTAGTGATCTGGATCGACTGGTTCATCACGTTTGCTACGGTCACACCGCCGTCAATGACGTTAGTGTTAGTTGTCGGTGCAAGGTCACTTGCTGTTACAGTCGTACCATCGTAAGCAACTTTGTAGGTGTTGATCTTCACAAAGAATGCACCGTCACCTGGGTTCGTAATGTAATTTGTACTTGTACCGAAGAATACAACTTTAAATGTAGTATCCGCAGGCGTAGTAGCGCCAGTACCAGTATTAGCGAGAACTATGTAGTTCTGCTTACCAGATGGATGAGTAACATTACCAGTATCTTCAGCATTAAGTGTTGTCATGGTCCAGTTTGGGCTGTAAGTCCAAGTACCAGCATTGTTATAGTAAACAACGAAGTTACCAGCAACACCGTGAGCAGCAAACTGACCAGTAGTGTCGCTTGGATTAGCTGGATTTGTAGCTCCAGGAACAGCCTTTACGGCACCCGTGCTTGTATTGACAACCGTACCGAAATCGGTAGAAGCAATAGGTGCTGGAGTACTTGTAACAACGTTCAAGTCTGAGTGACTTGCGTCATCAGTTCCGGCAACAGTTGCCGCCCAGTCGTTACCAGGACTCTGACAATAACCAGCAGAGGTAGTACAGTACTGGAATGACATCGTCTTAATTGCCGTAGTTGAGCTATCTGAGCTCGTATTGAATTCGAATGTGTTGCCGGTCTGCTTACCGTTTGCGCCACTGTTTGGTGGTGCGTAAGTAGTGTTTCCAGAACCGTCGCTATACGACCATCCTGGAGATGAGCTTGACAATGTCAAGCTACGCTTGGTCAGTGGGTTCAATGAGTCTGCAAATGCCGGTGCTGCCGACGCTGCGAGAGATGAAACCACTAGTACAAACGCCGCGCTGAGGGTAGCCCCGCGCCTAGCGATTGACTTAAGTGTATACATAATTGTATATCTCCTTAGTGTTTGTTTTATTATTATGCCCTTCCTTAGGGTTACAAGCACATCTTACCATTAGCAAGATTGCAAAAGCAATAGCGGCGACAGTAAGTTATCCACAGGCATTCAGGCGGGTTTAATTTGACGGTATTATACGTTGAAAATTGTATCTTTCGGGGCTTAGTACGACGGAATTACAACCGCCGAGAAGTCGCCAGAATACTGGCCCGCCGGCGTCGTATTTGAGACATTTACAAGCATAGTAATTGTAAAGTCAGTCTCGCCTGATGCCTTCGTACTCTGTGCGACCGTATCGCCGCTCTTATATTGGAATTTGTTTGCTGTATCGTATCCTGTCGCCGCCTGGCCAAAACTAAAGCTGCCCGATGGAACCTGGAGCGGGTCGGCGCCAACATTTGGCGTAGTGTTGGCTACGGCATTAATACCGAACTGTTCGGTACCGGGCTGTGATGATGTCGGCGATGAAAGGCCACCAATAGTGTGACTATAGGTATGCGGCGGCGTACCGGTAATCTGCAATATATATCCACTACTTAAATAGTTACGGATTTTGACTGACATCGTTTTAGTGCTCGCGTGCGAAGAATCAAAGTTCCCAAGATCCGAAACACCTGGGTCGACAATTACTTCTAGCAATGGATCGCTACTGGTAACTGGGCCGAAAGTCGCACCGTATGACGCACTGGTAGCATCCCCGCCAGCATTCGTACCGCCAACCCCGGCTGTTGCACAATATTGTCCAGAGCATGTCTGACTTGTTGAACTTGACCCAAACTGCGTGTCTGAAACCTGGTAGTGCGCCGAGTTTGATGTTGGTGAAACCGCGTAGACAGGCTGAATACCCGACAATATAGCCATTGCCGCCAGCCCAAACACCGCAAATTGTCGCCATCTCCCCATTACCATATGCGTTATAGCCTATTATCGCCTACTAGCACGCGTGAGGCAAGTATAGTACTATAAAGCTAAGCATAACCACCTAGTTATATATGGCAGAAGATAAAAGCGACGAAGAGCAAAAAGACATCCCCGCGACGGATGAACACGCCGGTGAGCCTCAACAGGCGCCGGCCGATGCGCTGAGTCTTACGCCAGACGAAGTTGAACAAGAAGAAAAAGAGCTCGGTCAACAACATGTTGCAGTTGAGCCAACGGAGCAAAAGCTCTCACCTATAAAGCAATTTTTTCGTAAAGTGAATGTCTACCTGCTGATATTTGTGTTAATGCTCGTCGTTGTCGGTATTGTTGTGGCAGTAAATTATCTGAACAGTCAAAAGCCACAAGCCTCGCCAACTATCGCTGGGCAGACACTTTCTAACAGCGCACTAAAGCAGCTCGCAAACACCGACGTATCAGTTGGTAATAATTCTCAGACCCTGACAATTCAGGGTAATGCGGTGATTGCCGGGCAAACGCTTGCTCGTGGTAATTTGCAGGTTGCCGGCAACTTCCAAACTGGTGGTAGTATTACTGGCCCAAATATTACGATATCTGGTACCTCTAACCTTGGTACTGCACAGATCAACACACTACAGGTAGCGGGCACGACTGCAATCCAGGGTAATACAACCCTTCGCGACTTGAGTGTATCTGGCACTACTACACTTAGTGGCGCCGTGACCGCATCGAATCTTACCGTTACCAACCTTACTATTAGCGGCAACGGCACACTAAGCGTGCCGAATCACCTTAGCTTCCCTGCAACCAACATGAACAGATCTGTGACGCAGAGCGTTCTCGGCGACGGTGGATCAGCATCAGTAAATGGATCAGATACAAGCGGTACCGTGAATGTAAATACCGGCAACAATCCAACTGCCGGATGCTTTATTCACATTACATTTAGCAGGCCGTTCGATAAGCAACCTCACGTGATCGTATCGCCAGTTGGCGTCGGTGCTGGCCAGACTCAATTTTACACTACACGGGATACGAGCGGATTTAGTCTTTGCACAGCGAATGCTGCACCTGCAAACCAACCGTTTGCTTATGATTACTTTGTGAGCGGTCAGTAACAACTACACGTCCATAAAGACGACAACACGATCAGCTTTGACGTGCATGAGTGCACGGTGGATTTTGATCGTTTTATCACCTTGAGGTGATCGAATGTCAAGCATACACGGCTCAAGCATACAAAGAAAATTATGGTGATGTGGCAAAATATCGAATGGCCCGGTCGCATTTACTGCACTCACGCTGTAGGCGTCACCTTCGAAATACACCTGGAACGGCGCATAGACTTTTACGGCCATAGTCGGCTTGCCGGTCGGCTTTGCCGCTACTTGCTCTTGATCAGGTTGCGGTACTTCGTCGGCCACTATTTATCCTCGTGCTTTTCATCTGCTAGCTTATCGGAGTCAGACTTATCGTCTGTAGTTTCTGTGGCCGCGGGCTTATCTGCTGACGCGGCAGACTTTTCATCATCAGCCTTTTTACCCTTAGGTTCAGTCTTGCCGATGATTTCTTCGACACCGTTCAGCGTATCTTCGCGCGTCATGTGCTCACCTGGCACGCCCGTCACCTTTTCCATCACGTTAAAGCGCTGCTTGAAGAACTCAATTAGCTGCTTTGCTTTCGTGTAATCATCACGGTCTTCCGCGGAAAGCTCCGACTCGCCAATGATCGCGATAATACCCTTCAAAGATTCATACTTTTGGAGAATTGCGATTGCACGCGTAGCAAGATCATAATGACGCTCACCCACCACTTCTGGCGTAAGCAAGCTTGATTTCGACGCCAAAATATCAACCGCCGGGCGAATACCCTGCGCTGCCACCGCACGACTGAGCACGATAGTCGAGTCGAGCTCGTGCTGAATCATCTGTACTGCCGGGTCAGAAAGGTCGTCTGCCGGCACATAGATTGTCTGGAGTGCGGTGATCGATCCGTTATCGTTTGTTGCCAGGCGGTCTTGGAATGTCTTAACATCAGAAAATACCGTCGGCTGATACCCACCTTCTGCAGGTGTCTGGTCGATAATAGTCGAAACCTCGTTTTTCGCCTGAATGTAGCGATACATATTGTCGGCAAATAGCAGTACGTCTTTCTTTTGGTCGTCGCGGAAATACTCGGCAAGTGTGATTGCAGACAAACCGATCAATGAACGCTGCACGGGGTTTTCGTTCATCTGACCAAAGAACATCGCCGTGTTTTTAAGGAGGTCGTTATCATCGAGGGTTTTGTAAAGCTCATGGCCTTCGCGAATACGTTCACCAATACCGGCAAACATACTAATCGCACCCGAACCTTGAGCAACGTTATTGATAATTTCCATCGTGAGCACTGTCTTACCCACACCAGCACCACCGACAATTCCGATCTTGCGACCTTTCACAAACGGCGTGAAGAAATCGAGTACCTTCAGTCCTGTTTCAAGTACGTCATCGGGCCGATTTTTCAGGCTCGTCTCTTGGAAAGCTGGCGAAAATATCGCGCGCTTTGGCATCTTTTCTAGGGTTGCGTCATCGAGTTGCGGCTTGCCGTCAATTGGGCGCGCCATCGCATCCCAGACGCGACCAATCATCGCTTCGCCAACAGGAATCTCCAGGCTGTGACCGCTGCGATTAACTTTATCGCCCTTTAAAATACCGTAATCACCACCGATATTAAGACATACCGCAGTGTCGCCGTGCGCCAAACTACTCACCAGCAACGGAGATTTTTTCTCATTATCAACATAGAGCATTTCGTTAATATCGGGCATGCCATCATCAAACTGCACCTTAATAACGAGCCCCTTAAGGCTTCTGACTACACCTTTTTTGAATGCTGTTTGCTCACTCATTATTCTGCCTCCGCCGCACGTATTTTCTTAAGACCAGCCAAACTTTCCTTCAGTCGCGTGTCGACCTGATTACGTTTTGAGCGGTTATATTCAGTATGAAGTTCGTTCGCCGTGCCAATCGAACGCTCTTTAGCTGCCGACATCGCTTTAAAGCGGCTCGCCACCTGCGCCAGGCGACTGTCATAAATAAACTGCGAGATCGTCAGGCGTAAAATGGAATTTTCTAGATAAGCCGCCACCTGGTATGAGCTTGGCTCAAAAATATAAGTCTTTTCGCTCACTAAATTTTTATCAATAACATCAAGGTCGGCGACACGACCCTTGCTTGAGACAACTTCACTGAGATCGACATCTTTGATTTCTTGTTGCGAAAGTGAGATATAGTCTTGGTAGAAGATTCGGCTTTGTGCATAGCGACGAATAATATCCATCAACGGATCAACGTTAATATAGTCTTTTTCAGGCAAATCAAAATAATATTGGTAATCTATATGTGCCTGTGTAAGCTTCAGTGCGCCGTGATGGCCGATCACCAGCACGTCGTTTTTTGCGCTATCGTAATGATCCACACAGCGCCGAATAAGCCGCTGGTCGATGTCACCACTGAGCCCACCTTTTGCGGTAATCAAAATGAGAAGCTCTTTGTTGATTGGCTTTTCTTCGGGGGCACGGCCGAAATTAAAGAGTACATCCACACGGATCTGCTTATAGATGTTCCATACTTCATCGAAAAATTGGTTACTAATAAGTACCTTATTTTTCGTTTTAGCAATCTGCATACTACTCAGGCTTTCAAGTGCCGATGTAAGGCTAACAACGGATCGAACCGATGCTTCTTCAGCTTTAATTTCAAGCGGGCGCCGCACTACTTTTTCTCCTCGGCGACTGGTTTCGCTGGTGCACTTGCCGCAGCTGCAGCTTGTGCGGCCTCTTCGGCCTGCCGTTTCTTTTCAGCCTCTGCCTTGGCCGCCTTTTCGATCGCGGCCTTTTTCACAGGATCAATCGTCATGACTTCGGCCTTGAGTGCTGCAGCAAGTTCGTCAAAGTTACCGTTCATATCTTTATCTTCTTTAAATTTCGCCGCGTAATCGTGGACTTTTTCTTTCATCGCAGCGATATCGATAATCTCTTCAGGCGCACTACCAAGCACAATACTCATCAAGAACTGCTGCTCGGCAAAACTATAGGTTTCGCCAATCGCCTGATTCATCAACTTAAACAAAACCTTACCTTTATCATAATCCGCCTGCGCCTGAGGGCTCAGCTCGGTACCAAAGTGCGCGTATTCTTCGGCCGTTCGATAACCCGATAACGTACGGTTTAATTGGTCAGCGAGCGCCTTCTGACGTTTGTTTTGGCCAACACCACCTACACGCGTCACTGATAGCCCAGTACTCACCGCTGGACGCATAGTGTCTTTAAAAATCTGGCCGTCCAAAATCCATTGACCATCAGTAATAGACATAATGTTCGTCGGCAAATATGCAGTAATATCCGCACCCGGCGCATAAACAATTGGGATTAACGTCTGGCTGGCGTGATTCGATTCTGTTTTACCGCCGCGCTCAAGAAGGCTCGAGTGCGTATAGAACATGTCACCCGGGTACGAGTCACGGCCCGGACTCACGCCGGCGATCAGTGAAATTTCTCGGTACGCCTGGGCGTGCGCGGTTAGATCATCGTAAATCACTAATGTGTCCATATTGCACTGATGCCAGAAATATTCACCGTGCGCCGCGCCAACGTAGGGCACAAGATACGTTAAAATCAGTGATTCAAATGAGTTCGACACAACGACGACGGCTTTTTTGAGTGCATCGTTTTTTTCAAGGTTACTTACAAGTTCGGCTACGTCATGCTGACGTTTTGCGATAAGCACATAGATTACTGTGATATCGGTATTTTTCTGATTGATAGCAACTGATGCCGCAAGCGCTGTTTTACCCACCTTGCTGTCGCCAAGCATTGCCATACGCTGACCACGGGCAAGTGAGTATTCAAGATCAAGAATCGTAATCCCCGTTTCTACTGGCGTATCGAGGAGCTCGCGCTCGTACAACATTGGTGCACTATGGAAAACATCCCATTCTTGATCTGGCTCGATATCCCCTTTGCCATCAATCGGTTCTCCGAAGACATTCACGACGCGGCCAATGAAGTTTTTACCAACTGGCGTCATAATGTCGCGACCTTCAATCACGCACACTGCGCCAATATGTAGCGGTGACGGATCAAGCTTCATTACCACTACGTAATCTTCAAACACCTGATGCACGTAGCCTCGAGTATCATCGTCAAACCGCACAGTTGCATGCACATTCGTCGGCTGCAAGCCTTTCACGCTGATCATGAACGAATCAATACCAATAACCTCGCCGACTGGATTTCCGTCTGCGACAAGTTTGTCGAATTTACTTGCCATGGCGCAGTGCCTCCAGATCGTTCACGAGCACCTCACGCTTACCAGCGAGCGCCGAACGCAAACTCATATCGTGTATGTGGTTTGGCGTACGAACATATACCCCCGCAACCAGCGCAGGTTGCAAACCAATCTCTAATAAAACTTGTGGGTGCACGGATTTACGGAACCATGCAGCAAGCGTCTGTAAGCTTTCAATATCTGCAGGTACAGCAAAAGTTGTATGCACTACAGGCGCTTTTGTCTTAAGCACGCGAAGCTCTTTGATGATATCCGTACGCACTTTACTCTCTGCAAAATCTAGTTTGTTATCGGATAAAAAGTCAGTAAATTGCCCTGAAAACGCAGGCGTTTCTGCAACTTGTTTTGTTTTTCGCGCCCGCACTTCGGCGGCTGTCAATTCATCATCAATATGCTCGGCTTCATTCACAAGACGTGCTAAATCGCGGCGAGATACGACGGCTGCAGGCAAGCTAAATGCTGTGTAATCAATATCTTGAGGTGTGCTCATAGCTTAATATCATCCACCATCGCCTGTTTGTTATCTTCAAGCTGTTTAATAATCCCTGGCATTTGCGCTTTCATATCAAACTGGTCGCCGAGTGCTTCAAGAATATAGTGCTCGACAGTACGCGCCATATTATTCTCAAATGCCTCGACAAGGCGATCGTGTTGTTCGGTGACTTGCTTTTCAAGCATCGTGTTAATCTGTTGGTACTGATCTTGTAACTTTTCAGCACTCTGGTTAAGCCACTTCAGCGCGGCCGCCTGCGCCTCATCCATCGCCTGCAGCTGCGACTTATGATCTTCGAATGCGCTGTGCATCATCGAGTTCTGCTCGGCAATGTTGTCTTTCAGTAAGCTGCTTAGCTCGTGATATTGCTGGCGAAGCTCATCTGAGCCTTCTGTCATATTTTTAAGCGCTTGATCCTGCGCATCTTGCATGGTTTTACTGTAGGTAGAAAACTGTGCATTTAGCTGTTCGGTGACTTGCTCTTTAAGCGAATCATTTAAGGTAGCCACCGCGCCATCCAGCTGTTTCGTGACATGATCTTTTAGATCAGTATTGACCTGAGAAATAACAGCTTCAAGATCTTTCTTGAATAAATTGCCATTCTCTTTAATAACCTTATCGAAATACCAACGGCCGTGATTGCGGAGTTCTTCGCGGAAATAATCGTCAAAAAACTGCTCTTGCTTGAGCTTCGCTTCTTCGAGCGTCTGGTCGTCTATATCTGTCTGTTTATGAAATAATCCCATCCTAGCCCACTCTTATTCCGCTATAGCTTCAATAGTAAATATACCGCAAAAAGCCCAATAACTAAAATCAATATACTAGTCAAAATAACCTCAAGGAGCGCACGGAAAATCGAGCGCTTCGTCATTGGGTTACGACCGATCGCAATGATCGCGTTACGGACACCGGCGTACAGCATTACAATAGCCGTGACTAAACTAACTGCCGTAATACCCATACTGAGATAAATACGGATCGGACTAATCTGCTTTTCTGCAATCTGCACCCCGAGACGTTCAAGCCAGTTTGGCACATCCACCTTAGTGCTTTTGATATTAGGGTTGCGCTGAATATTAATCGTTACAGGTATAGAGCCGAGCGTCACCGTCTTATTGGTCGTTCCGCTCGTATCTTTGAGCTCAGATGTGCCGAGCGTAACACCCTTGCCGTCAAACGAAGCTGCCGCACGGCCAAAGACTGTCTTTTGCTCGGTACTTGCCTTCATACCAACGCCGTCAATCGAGGATAAGGTAATATAGTCGCCGCTATTAATCTCTCCACCCTGGGTGCTTACGAGTACATTATACGTGCCCGCTACGGCGACGTACGTTTCGTTCTGAATAGCCGAGTTAGACACCGCGAATGCTAACTGATTTTGGTCGACGGCGACGCCAAACATATTTTGCAATTGCGACTGCTTCGCCGCGGCGACAGACTGTGTATCTTTATTAAGCGTAACAATAGTGCCGATATCCAAAGGTGTTGCAGCGGCATAACCTTGCGCGCTCACCCCTCCATCGCTGGTGGCGAATGCCGGTACAATACTAAAAAAACCAAAGGCGACAATGGCAGAAAAAATAAGGATAGATCGGAAAGCCTTCACTGTTTATTTCACTCCGGAGCTCTTATGAGCTTGAGGTTATTATAGCATAACCAACACTGTAAAAAATCGAGACAAAACACGGTTGATTTATCCACATGGATATTTTAAAAATGCTTGTTGACTAACCGTCATGATGGTAGAATAAACACAAGCTTTGATGGACCACCACACGTCCGAGTGAAATAAATATTTTCTACTCAAAAAACAGAGTAAAAAATAAAGAAAAACATTCAAAATGACAGTGTGGTGTCACCTC